>ERZ1673699.38-NODE-38-length-178362-cov-42.560421_pt1 | contig 178362 bp, 155 predicted proteins | sample MGYA00580229_ERZ1673699 | MGnify/ENA primary metagenome ERZ1673699 (study PRJEB41218, sample SAMN15661785) | gut metagenome | host: Homo sapiens | place: Canada: London | collected 2015-08-20/2019-03-30 | study: EMG produced TPA metagenomics assembly of... | reverse complement strand
CTGTCAAGGAGAAGGCTTCCAAGGCTGAGGCTGAGGACATCAAGAAGAAGCTGGAAGAGGCTGGCGCTAAGGTTGAGATCAAGTAATTTGATCCCCCTGAACGTTCTTTCTTGAATTTCGATTCTTGAAATGAAGGCACTCTCGTCGAAAGGCGAGGGTGCCTTTTTTTGTTGTTTCCTCTTGACAGATGAAACACAACATGATATGATTTTGATATCAGATAGAAACACTTCCAGACCCGATAAGGAGGGATCTTACATGGAAGAGAAGATCTTGCAAACGAAGAAGAACGGAATGACGATGCTGCTGCTGACCTTGCTCGGCTATGTTGCGGCCATCATCGTGTTCGTGCTGGGTGGGATACTGCTCACGGCAGAACATAACGTGCCGGGCGTGATTTTGATGGTGCTGAGCATCGTCTATGGCATCGTCGGCATTTTCCTGCTCTGCGGCCTGAAGGTGCTGAAGCCGGAGGAAGCATTGGTGCTGACCCTCTTCGGCGACTACATCGGCACCCTGAAAGGGGAGGGCTTCTATTGGGTGAATCCCTTCTGCACCTCCGTCAACCCCGCCGCGGGCACAGTGCTGAGCCAGAGCGGCGACGTCCAGAAGATGCCTGTCGTGCAGGCGAGCCGGGAGCAGGATGGCAAAAAGATCTCCCTCAAGATCATGACCCTGAACAACTCCCGCCAGAAGATCAACGACTGCCTGGGCAACCCGGTCGAGATCGGCATTGCCGTCATCTGGCGCGTGACCGATACCGCGAAAGCCGTCTTCAATGTGGACAACTACAAAGAGTACCTGTCCCTTCAGTGCGACAGCGCCCTGCGCAACGTCGTGCGGGTCTACCCCTACGATGTGGCCCCCAATGTGGACACCACCGGTGACGGCATCGCCGACGAAGGCAGCCTGCGCGGTTCGTCCGAGGTCGTGGCCAAGCGCATCCAGGACGAGATCCAGAAAAATGTGACCGAGGCCGGCATCGAGATCATCGAAGCTCGCATCACCTATCTGGCCTATGCGCCGGAGATCGCAGCCGTCATGCTGCAGCGCCAGCAGGCCAGCGCCATCATCGACGCCCGTAAGATGATCGTGGACGGTGCCGTCGGCATGGTGGAAATGGCACTGGAACGCCTGAATGAAAACAAGGTGGTAGAGCTCGACGATGAGCGCAAGGCAGCAATGGTCTCCAACCTGCTGGTCGTGCTCTGCGGCAACCGTGACGCTCAGCCCATTGTGAACAGCGGCAGCCTCTACTGATGGCAGCAGAACCCAAAAAACAGATCCCGCTCCGCCTGAACGCAAAGCTCTACGAAGCCCTTGCCGCGTGGGCTGAAGATGATTTCCGCTCGGTGAACGGGCAGATCGAGTATCTGCTCACCGAGTGTGTGCGTCAACGGAAGAAGAATGGCAAGTATGTCTCAGATGAGATCGACCTGCCGCCGGAACTGGATCTCAAATAAGAGAAGGGAACCTTTGGAAAAAATGCTTTTCAGAGGTTCCTTTTTTCATGAAAAAGGGGAGTTGCTTCACCTTTCAGTCAAAATAGACACATTTCCACCGGGATACGGGGAAAGTTTGTTAATAAATTATCTATCTTCTGTCCTTGCAAACCACACAGTTTTTGTTTATAATAGAAGTGTACGGGGAGGCAAGCCCCGATAACGAGTGAAATTCGATTCCGATGAAAAGAATTTGAGAGGAGTTTATTACCATGGGTTTAGGTAAGAAGACGATCGACGACGAGAATTACTGCGGCAAGAAGGTTCTGGTCCGCTGCGACTTCAACGTCCCGATGAAGGACGGCGTCATCACCAACGAGAACCGCATCAACGCAGCTCTGCCCACCATCCAGAAGCTGCTCAATGATGGCGCAAAGGTCATCCTGTGCAGCCACCTGGGCAAGCCCAAGAACGGCCCTGAGGCAAAATTCAGCCTGGCTCCCGTTGCAGCTGCCCTGAGCGCAAAGCTGGGCAAGACCGTTGTGTTCGCAGATGACGACAACGTCGTGGGCGAGAACGCAAAGGCTGCTGTGGCTGCCATGAACAACAGCGACGTTGTCCTGCTCCAGAACACCCGTTTCCGCAAGGAAGAGACCAAGAATATGCCGGAGTTCTCCGAGGAGCTGGCTTCTCTGGCGGACGCATATGTGGACGACGCTTTCGGCAGCTGCCATCGTGCACACTGCTCCACCGCCGGTGTCACCGACTACGTCAAGGATACCGCTGTCGGTTACCTGATGGAGAAGGAGATCAAGTACCTGGGCAATGCTGTCAACGACCCGGAGCGTCCCTTCACCGCCATCCTGGGCGGCGCAAAGGTCGCCGATAAGCTGAACGTCATCTCCAACCTGCTGGAGAAGGTCGATACCCTGATCATCGGCGGCGGCATGGCTTACACCTTCATCAAGGCACAGGGCTACGAAGTCGGCAAGAGCCTGTGCGATGACTCCAAGCTGGACTACTGCAAGGAGATGATGGCAAAGGCTCAGGAGAAGGGCGTCAAGCTGCTCCTGCCCGTCGATGCCGTCTGCATCAAGGACTTCCCCGATCCCATCGACGCACCCGTCGAGACCACCGTTGTGCCCGTGACCGCAATGCCTGCCGATATGGAAGGCTGCGACATCGGCCCGGAGAGCACCAAGCTGTTTGCTGAGGCCGTCAAGGCTTCCAAGACCGTTGTCTGGAACGGCCCCATGGGCGTCTTCGAGAACCCGACTCTGGCAGCAGGCACCCTGGCTGTGGCACAGGCGATGGCTGAGAGCGGCGCTACCACCGTCATCGGCGGCGGCGACAGCGCAGCAGCAGTCCAGCAGATGGGTCTGGGCGATAAGATGACCCACATCTCCACCGGCGGCGGCGCTTCTCTGGAGTATCTGGAGGGCAAGGAGCTGCCCGGCATCGCTGTCATCCAGAACGCATAATTCGCGCTCGCAACAGCAGGATCGAGGTGCGGCGGCATGGCGCCGCCGCACCTTTTTTGGTACGTAGGTAAATAGAAGGAGATAGAGATCATGGATAAGGCAAAGCGTAAGGCAATCATTGCAGGCAACTGGAAAATGAACAAGACGGCTTCGGAAGCAGCCAAGCTGGTGGACGAGCTGATCCCTGCCGTCAAGGATGCTTCCTGCGAGGTCGTCATCTGCACTCCGTTCACCGATCTGGTGACGGCTGTGGAAAAGACCAAGGGCACCAACATTCATGTCGGTGCTGAGAACGTTCACTTCGAGAAGTCCGGTGCGTTCACCGGTGAGATCAGCGCAGAGATGCTGGTGGATCTGGGCGTGGAGTACGTCATCGTCGGCCACTCCGAGCGCCGCCAGTACTTCGCAGAGACCGACCAGACCGTCAACAAGCGCGCTCTGGCTGCGCTGAACGCGGGCCTGAAGGTCATCATCTGCGTGGGCGAGAGCCTGGAGCAGCGCGAAGAGGGCGTGACCGAGGAGCTGGTCCGGATGCAGACCAAGATCGCTCTGCGTGATGTCACCGCAGAGCAGATGGCCAATGTCGTCATCGCGTATGAGCCCATCTGGGCCATCGGCACCGGCAAGACCGCTACGGCAGACCAGGCAGAGGAAGTCTGCGGCCAGATCCGCAAGGTCATCGGCGAGGTCTACGGCGAGGCCGTGGCCGAGGCGACCACCGTGCAGTACGGCGGCAGCATGAATGCAAAGAACTGCGAAGAGCTGCTGAGCAAGAAGGACGTCGATGGCGGCCTGATCGGCGGCGCTTCCCTGAAGGCTCCGGATTTTGCAGTCATCGTCAACGCTGCGACCAAGGGCTGAGAAACAGAGCTTCCCCGCATCGCACACTGCCTTTTGCAAATCACCCCAGCGCCCGGCCGCGCCGTTTGCAAGCGCTGAAGCCGGGCGCTTTTTAGTTCAAAATCAAAGGAGATACCATTTATGTCCAAGAAACCCGTAATGCTCTGCATCATGGACGGCTTTGGCTGGACCCCCAACGAGACCTATGGCAACGCTGTGGCCGCCGCAAACAAGCCGTTTATCGACTCTCTGATGGCAAAGTACCCCATGACTACCATCGACGCTTCCGGCATGGCAGTCGGCCTGCCCGACGGCCAGATGGGCAACTCTGAGGTCGGCCACACCAACATGGGCGCAGGCCGCATCGTTTATCAGCAGCTGACCCTCATCACCAAGTCCATCCGGGACGGCGAGATGCTCAAGAACCCGGTCCTCGTCAAGAACATGAAAGCTGCCATCGACGCCGGGAAGGCCATCCACCTGATGGGCCTGGTCGGCACCGGCGGCGTCCACAGCCACGCGGACCACTGGTTCGGTGTGCTGGAAATGGCCAAGCACATGGGTGCCAAGGAGGTCTATCTCCACTGCATCACCGACGGCCGTGATACCGACCCGCACTCCGGCAAGGGCTTCCTGGCCGACCTGCAGGCCAAGCTCGATGAGCTGGGCATCGGCAAGATCGCCAGCGTCTCCGGCCGTTACTACGCCATGGACCGCGACAACAACTGGGACCGTGAGGAGAAGGCCTACGCGGCATTCGTCTACGGCGAGGGCGAGCAGTATGCCAACGCTGCAGAGGCGATCGAGGCATCCTATGCCAACGACAAGACCGACGAGTTCGTTCTGCCCTGTGTCACCTGCGAGGGCGGCCGTGTGCAGGACGGCGACACCGTCATCTTCATGAACTTCCGCCCCGACCGTGCCCGCCAGATGACCCGCATCTTCTGCGATGACGCCTTCACCGGCTTTGAGCGCCGCGGCGGCCGCAAGCAGGTCCACTACGTCTGCATGGCCGAGTATGACGCCACCATGCCCAACTGCGAGGTCGCCTATCCTCCCGTGGAGCTGAAGAATGTTCTGGGCCAGTACCTGTCCGAGAACGGTAAGACCCAGCTGCGCATCGCCGAGACCGAGAAGTACGCTCACGTCACCTTCTTCTTCAACGGCGGTGTCGAGGCTCCCTACGCGGGGGAGGACCGCTGCGTCATCCCCAGCCCGAAGGTGGCCACCTACGACCTGCAGCCGGAGATGAGCGCTCCGGAGGTCGCTGCAGAGTGCAAGCAGCGGATCGAGAGCGGCAAGTATGATGTGATCATCCTGAACTTCGCCAACTGCGACATGGTCGGCCACACCGGCGTCTTTGAGGCCGCTGTGAAGGCCGTAGAGGCCGTGGACGCTGCCGTCAAGGAAGTTGTCACCGCTGTGCTGGATGCGGGCGGCTGCGCCTTCCTGACCGCCGATCACGGCAATGCGGAGAAGATGAAGAACCCCGACGGCACTCCCTTCACCGCACACACCACCAATGTGGTGCCCTTTGTGGCCATTGGCTGCGGCGATGTGAAGCTGCGCGAGGGCGGCTGCCTGGCCGACATCGCACCCACCATGCTGCCTTATATCGGCCTGCCTGTCCCCGCAGAGATGACCGGTAAGAGCATCATCGTGGAGTAAGCATCTTTTTCGGGAAGATCTCCTGAATCACATAGCAGCGCCCCGCAGAGCCTTCTGAGAAGGTCCCTGCGGGGCGCTGCTGTTTTCATCATTAAAAGAGATCGCTGTGTGTTCCGGTTCGGGACAAAAGCAAATAGAGCTCCTCATCGTAGATCTGATAGATGAGCAGCCAGTCCGGTGTAATGTGACATTCATGAAAGCCGGAATAATCACCGACGAGGATATGGTCTCTGTACTTTTTGTCCAGCGGCTCCCCATTGGCAAGTGTCTTGATGACAGTTTCAATCAGTCGGGGGTCATAACCACGCTTTTTGACCAGCTTCATATCCTTTTTGAATCGTGAAGAAGGCTTGATCTCGTATTTCATGCCAACAGATCCTTCATCATTTCATCCACATCGTGATAGCCTTTATACTTTTCAGGATGTTTTTTCATATCTTCTGCTTCTCGCATGGCAGCGATCGTGTCGGCATTTGGAACTTCCCGCTCAATGTTGAAGGGAATACAGTTTTCACGAATGGACTGCCGCAGAAAGATGTTGACAGCCGTAGGAATATCAAGACCAAAATCTGAGAACAGCTCTTCCGCTTCTTTTTCGACTTTTTCATCAATCGGAATATTCAAAGTTGTCATCGTATCTCCACCTCTTTCGGTTCTTGTTGAGAATGCGTCTTTCTCGTTGCTATTATATCATTTTGACGATGCTGTGTCAAACACAAAACCCCGCCGCTGAGGTCTCCCTCAAACGGCGGGGCATTTGTGTTAAAATACCGGAAAACGGTTCAGCTTAAAGCTGGCTTTCGTACTCCTTGCGGTAGCCTTCCAGCTCGCGCTGGTTGCCATAGACGAAGTGACCGTTGGCGATCTCTTCCCAGACCGGCTTCTCCACGCTGTAATCGTGGATGGACGGATCATAAACAAGCAGCTTCTTGTTCTTCTCCAGAGAGGGGTCGGGGATGGGAACGGCGCTCAGCAGGGCTTTGGTGTAGGGGTGCAGCGGATGGAGGAACAGCTCTTCCGCCTCGGCCAGCTCCACGATACGGCCCTTGCTGATGACGGCAATGCGGTCCGAGATGAACCGGACGACCGACAGGTCATGTGCGATGAACAGGTAGGTCAGACCGCGGCTTTTCTTCATCTCGTTCAGCAGGTTCAGAACCTGTGCGCGGATGGAGACGTCCAGAGCCGAGATGGGCTCATCGGCCACGATGAACTCCGGCTGCATGACCAGAGCACGGGCGATGCCGATGCGCTGACGCTGGCCGCCGGAGAACTCGTGCGGGAAGCGGGAAGCGAACTCCGGCAGCAGGCCGACTTCGTGCAGCGCGTCCATGACCTTGTTGTGCAGGTCTTCCTGGTCTTTGTACAGGTGGTGGTTCAGCAGACCTTCGGCCACGATGTACTCAACCTTGGCGCGCTCGTTCAGGGATGCCATGGGGTCCTGGAAGATCATCTGGATCTTGCGGATGACCTCCTGGTCCAGCTCTTTGGAGATCTTGCCGTTGATCTTCTGGCCTTTGAAGAGGATGTCGCCGCCGGAGGTCGGGTTGATGCGGCAGATGGCACGGCCAATGGTGGTCTTGCCGGAGCCGGACTCGCCGACCAGCGAGAAGGTCTCGCCCTTGTAGATGTCAAAATTGACATGGTCCACAGCCACAAATTTCTTTTTGCCAGAGCCAAAGGTGATCTGAAGGTCTTTCAGCTCAATCAGCTTTTCACGCTCAGCCATTTAAGTTGGAACCTCCCATCTTTCCCATTTTCTCACGAAGGTTCTGGATGGAGTGCGGGCGCTCGATCTTGGGCGCGCGCGGGTCCAGATACCAGGTCTTTGCTGCATGGGTCTCGGACACCTGGAAGAACGGAGGTTCTGCCACGAAGTCGATCGCCAGCGCGTGTTTGTTGCGGGGGGCGAAAGCATCGCCATGGATCTCGTTGAACAGGTTCGGGGGAGTGCCGTCCACGGTGGGCAGGCTCTCGCCCTTGGTGCCCAGCTGCGGCAGAGCCTGCAGCAACGCCCAGGTGTAGGGATGCCATGCGTCGTAGAAGATCTCCTGAACGGTGCCGTATTCCACGATCTGGCCGGCGTACATGACGGCCACGCGGTCTGCCACGTTGGCCACAACACCCAGGTCATGGGTGATGTAGATGACGGACATGCCCAGCTCTTTCTGCAGATCGCGGATGAGCTGCAGGATCTGCGCCTGGATGGTCACATCCAGGGCGGTGGTCGGCTCGTCGCAGATCAGGATCTGCGGACGGCAGGCCGCTGCAATGGCGATGACGACACGCTGGCGCATACCGCCGGAAAACTCGTGCGGATACTGCTCGTAGCGGCGCTCCGGGTCGGGGATGCCGACCTTGCCCAGCATCTCAATGGCGGCCTTCTTGGCGGCTTCGCCTTTCAGGCCCTGGTGATGCTCGATGCTCTCCTGGATCTGCTTGCCGATCTTCTTCAGCGGGTTCAGGCTGGTCATCGGGTCCTGCATGACCATGGCGATCTTCTTACCGCGGACGCCAAGCCAGTCCTTTTCGGTGAACTTGGTCATATCGCGGCCTTCGTACAGGATGGAGCCGCCGGTGATGGTACCGTTGGCATCCAGCATACCCACAAAGGTCTTGGTAAACACGGACTTGCCGGAGCCGGACTCGCCGACGATGGCGAGGGTCTCGCCTTCATACAGATCCAGCGAGCACTTGCGGATGGCGTTCAGTTTGCGGCCGCGCAGGCTAAAAGTGATCTCCACGTCTTTGGCAGAGATGATCGGTTTTCTATCCATTTACGTTTCTCTCTCCAATCTATCAAACGTGGTTGCGCGGGTCTGCCGCATCCGACAAAGCGTTGCCCATGATGTAGAACGAGATCGAGATGATGGACACGATGGATGCAGGGAAGACCAGCAGGTACGGGTAATCCAGGAAGAAGCCGCGCACTTTGCTCAGGAGCAGGCCCAGAGACGGGGTGTCGATGCCCAGGCCCAGGCCCAGGTAGGACAGCGTAGACTCCAGGTTGATGGTGCCGGGGATGGAAAGCGCCATGCGCAGGATGATGACAGAGACCAGATACGGCAGGATGTTCTTGGTCAGAACACGCCACAGCGGGGTGCCAAGGCAGCGGGAAGCGAGGTTGTACTCGCGGTCACGGAACATGAAGACCATGTTGCGGACACGGCGCGCCATGGACAGCCAGTTGATGGCGATCATCGAAATGGCCATGATCCAGAAGCTCTGACCGACCATCAGGGCGATCAGGGTCATATAGATGATATAGGGCACGTTGTCGATCAGGTTGTACAGCTCCGTGAAGAAGCGGTCCAGGCTGCGGACGTAGCCCCAGATCAGGCCGAAGATGACGCCGACGATGCTCTCGCCAACGGCAACGACCAGAGCCAGACGGATGGAGACCTGGGTGGCGTACCACACCTGGCACCAGTAGTCACGGCCGAGGTTGTCGGTGCCGAACCAGTATTCGCTGTTCGGCTTGATGAATGCCTTGCTCGTATCCGAGATCAGGGTGGTGTAATCGTACTTGCCAATGGCCAGTGCGATGAAGGAGAACACGCTCAGTGCCAGGAACAGGATCAGGCAGAAGACAGCGACCTTCTGCTTGAGGAAGTTCTGGATGACGGAACCCCAGTAGGAATAGTTGGAATAGCCGATGCGCTCGGCTTCTTCCGGAGAGTATTCGACGAAGTAGAACAGTTCGTCCTGCTTCTTGCCCTCAAAATCCGATGCCTTAGCCATCAGCGAGCTTCCTCCTTTCCGGTCAGAGTAATACGCGGGTCGACCACCATCATCAGCACGTCGCCCAGGAAAACACCCACGATGCCCAGAACGGCATACAGGATGACCAGCGTCTGCACGACGTTCAGGTCATAACGCTGGATGGCGTCGGTCAGCAGGGGGCCCATGCCGGGGACGGAGAAGAAGCGCTCCATCAGCAGAGAGCCGCCGACCGTCAGCAGGATGGACTGGGGGATATACTGCACCATGGGGACCATGGCGTTGCGCAGCACGTGCTTGAACATGATCTCGCGGGAGCTCAGGCCCTTGACACGCGCCAGTTTGATGTAGTCGCGGGTGAGCTCATCGACCATGTAGCGGCGGGTCCACAGGGCATAGCCTGCAATGGAAGCCAGCGACAGGCAGGTGATGGGCAGCACACTGGACGCACCCACATTGCGGGTGGAGTACAGCGTGGGGAAGCCCAGGTACTTGGAGCCGAAGACCAGGACCAGCGAATACGAGACCAGAGAAGGAACTGCATTGACGAACACGGTGTAAGCCGTGCCGATCCAGTCGAACACTTTGTCCTTGAATGCCGCCTGCAGAATGCCCATCAGCACACCCAGCACCAGAGAGATGCCGGAGGCGGTGAGGCCCAGGCGCATCGAGACGCCGAACTTTTTGCCGATGACCTTGACCACCGATGCACCGTTCTGGATGCGGCGGGATGTGCCGAAGTCCAGATGCAGCAGATTGTTGTAGAACTTGATCAGCTGGGTGGGGATGGGGTCGGTCAGGCCGGCTGCTTCCAGAGCAGCGGTCTTCTGCTGATCGGTGAACTTCATGAGCTGTTCCTCAGTGAAGTAGTAGTCCGTCGGCAGACAGCGCATCATCAAAAAGACGGCTGTTGCGATCAAAAAGATTGTGACAAGCGACTGGAGCAGCCGCTTAACCGTGTATTTTAACATGTTATCGAACCTTTAACTTTTATTTTGGGGTGCGGTGGAAAACTCAGGCCTTGGTGGCAGCATCGAATGCAGCAGCGAACTCCTCGTACTGCTCGGTGGTGTAAGCCTCTTCGCTGGTCTCCCAGTTGACAGCCTTGTAGTTGCAGGGGCCGTACATGGCGTTGATCTTGCTGTACTCGTTGGCGTGGGTCAGAGTCCAGGCCACCTCGAAGTAGCAGGGACAGTCCAGAACGTTGTTCAGCATGCAGGCCTCAGCCTTTGCGAAGGCAGCATAGCGGGCATCGGTATCATCGACGATGGCCTTTGCGGTGTTGACCAGATCGGTGAACTCCTCGTAGCAGGCCACCAGATCCTTCTGCCAGTCAGCGGGGCCGGCCTCGACGACCTTGGCGATGTTGGAGTAGTACCAGCTGTAGTAAGCGTTGTCGTCGTGCAGGATCTCCTGACCAACGAAGTTGATGGGGTCACCGAAGTCAGCGCCCCAGCCGTTAATGACGAAGCTCTGCAGCTGCGGGTTGCGGACTTCCTGGGTGAGGGAGGAAACGAAGGTCTTGATGTCCAGCACGATGAAATCATCGCCGAAGCTGTCGGTGAAGCACTGCTTCAGGACGGTTGCGCTGTCCAGAGCGGTAGAGTTGCCGGCGATGATGTAGTAAGCAGCGTGGACGGGGAAGGTGACGCCGATGGCGCTCAGCTCGTCCATAGCCTGCTTCTTCAGGTCCGCGATGTCGCCGTTGTTGGAGCGCAGGCGGATCATGGTCTTGCCGTCATAAGACTCCTTGTCGAAGCCCATCTCCTTGGCGACCAGGGTGGTGTACTCCTGGCCCTGGGTGTTGTAGCAGACACCGGGCATGGTGTAGTAGTCGTTCTCGCACTTCAGGGGGTTGATCTTGTTGGTACGTGCATACCAGTTGGTCAGCTCCAGGCCCTTGTAGAAGCACTGACGGAAGGCGGTGTTGGCGATGGCCTTGTTCCAGTTGTCGTCGGGGGTGCCGTCCTCATTGTTCTTCTGATAGTTGAAGTGCATCTGGTAGCTGAACTTCTTGGGGCGCTTCTCGCACAGCTGAGCATTGTACTCGCTGTTGGGATCGGCCTGGATGGTGGTCAGGGTGCTCTCGCCGACATCCATCTCGTCCAGCTCACGGTTCTGATACAGCTGGAAGGTGACGGTGCCGTCGCTGATCATGGTAACGGTGAAGCGGTCGAAGCGGGACACATCGTCTGCACCATAGTAGTTGGGGTTGGGGATGTAGCTCTTAGTGTTCTGGCTGATGAACTCTTCCACCACATACGGGCCGTTGTACCACATGTTGGTGTAATCGCATGCACGGAAGCCCTCGATGCCCAGCTCGGTGATCAGATCCTCAGAGACGGGGTAGAAGCTGGTGTAAGCAGCCACGGTATCGAAGTACGGGCAGGGAGCCTTGCAGGTGAAGACCAGGGTGTAATCATCGGTAGCCTCAACGCCCACACCGGCGGCCAGCATATCTTCGTAGGTCAGGTCGGCAGCAGCGTCGCCCATGTCGCTGGTCTTCTGGTAGTAGTCCGCAGCACCCACCAGAGTCTCGTTGGGCATGGAGGTGTTGTTGGCCTGGTTCTTGGCTGCGTTCAGCACCCACTCCAGACCCACGAGGAAGTCCTTGCTGGTCAGGTGAGCCTTGACCTCGCCGTTGACGTCCACCCAGTCGACATCGTCGCGCAGGTTGAAGGTCCAGACGGAGGAATCCTCGTTGTGGCTCCACTCCTTGGCCACGGAAGGCACGGCCTTGCCGTAGCAGTCAAAGCTCAGCAGACCTTCCCACAGGTTGGTGACGACATTCATGTCGGAAGCCATCTGGCTGTACAGCATGTTCCAGCTCTCCAGCTCACGGTTGGTGCCCTCCCAGGAGATGAACTCCTTCAGCGGAGTAGCGCCGGTGGTGTTGGGGGCGCTGGTTGCGCCGGAAGAAGCAGCGGTGGAGCTGCTGGAGCCGCCGCCGCAGGCTGCCAGGATGCCGGCGGCACCAACAACGCCGGAAGCCTTCAGAAAGCTGCGGCGGCTGATTGCATGAGACTCGTGATTGATGTTCATTGTGTTATCCTCCCTAGAATTTTTTCCGTGCTTCGGTGCATGGTGCAGGGCGCGTTGTCCTGCTTGTTTCCCACTCCTTTGCGGGAGCTTCGCATCTCCTGTACTGCTGAGGAATACAAAAGAGCGCAGATACAGACCCCTCTGTCTGTGCCTGTGCTCCTCCCGCAAAACCTTAACACGCTGATTATTATATCATTAAAAGAATAAGCTGTCAATGGAGCATGGACAGGAACTTCTTCAAAAAAGAAAGACAGACTGTGGAAAATGATGAAATATATTTGTTTTTGTCTGACGAAGGATGCAAAAAGTTTAACACTGTTTTTGAAACACAAAACAACCGAAATTGTTCTTCACAAACGAACAGGTGCGAAACACTTTATATAATAAAAGAGCGGGAGCCATCCGCTTTGCGAACAGCTCCCGCCGGGGGAAAAGTGCTTAACTTAGAATGCGCTCAAAAACCGATCAGGCCTGGGTGGCTGCATCGAAAGCAGCGGCGAACTCCTCGTACTGCTCGGTGGTGTAAGCCTCTTCGCTGGTCTCCCAGTTGACCGCCTTGTAATTGCAGGGGCCGTACATGGCGTTGATCTTGCTGTACTCGTTGGCGTGGGTCAGGCACCAGGTCACATCGTAGACGGTGGGGAAGATCAGATTCTCCTCCAGGAAGTAGGCCTCAGCCTTTGCGAAGGCGGCGTAGCGTGCATCGGTGTCGTTGACGATGACGCGGCCCTCGTTGACCAGGTCGGTGAACTGCTCGTAGGCAGCCACCAGATCCTTCTGGTAATCGGCGGCACCGTTCTCGGCGATGCCCTCGATGTTGGTCATGTTGCAGCTGTAGTAAGCGTTGTCGTTGTGGACGATGATCTGGGTCAGGAAGTTGATGGGATCGCCGAAGTCAGCGCCCCAGCCCATGTGGACGAAGCTCTGCAGCTTGGGTGCCACGACCTCCTTCATGGTGGAGGAGACGAAGGTCTCGATGTCCAGCACGATGAAGTCATCGCCGAAGCTGTCGGTGAAGCACTGCTTCAGGACGGTCGCGCTGTCCAGAGCGGTGGTGGAACCGGCCAGGATATAGTAAGAGCAGTGCACCGGGAAGGTGACGCCGATGGCGCTCAGCTCGTCCATGGCCTGCTTCTTCAGATCGGTGATGTCGCCGTTGTTGGCGCGCAGACGCTTCATGGTCTTGCCATCATACTTCTCGCCGTCCAGACCCAGCTCCTTGGCGACCAGGCTGGTGTAATCGGTGCCGTCGGTGGTGTAGCACAGGCCGCTCATGGTAAAGAAGTCGTTCTCGCACTTCAGCGGGTTGATGGGGTTGTAGCGAGCGTAGAACTTGGACAGCTCCAGACCCTTGGAGAAGCACTGGCGGAATGCCTTGTTGGCGATGGCCTTGTTCCAGTTCTCATCGGCGGTGCCGTCGGCCTTGCGCTTGTCGTAGTTGAAGATGAAGCAGTAGCTGAACTTCTTGGGGCGCTTCTCGCACAGCTGCTGGTTGAACACGTTGGAAGGATCGGCCTGGATGGTGGCGATGCTGCTCTCGCCCAGATCGACCTCGTCCAGCTCACGGTTCTCGTACAGCTGCAGGCTGATGGAGCCATCGGAGATCATGGTGATGGTCATGCGCTCAAAGCGGCTGACGTTGGCTGCATCGTAGTAGCTGGGGTTGGGGATATAGCTCTTGGTGTTGCCCTGGATATACTCCTCGACGACATACGGGCCATTGTACCACATGGTGGTGTTGTCGCAGCCGCGGAAGCCCTCGATGCCCAGCTCGTCGAGCAGGGCGGGAGCGACGGGGTAGAAGCTGTTGTAAGCCGCCACGGTGTCGAAGTACGGGCAGGGATCCTTGCAGGTAAAGACCAGCGTGTAGTCATCGGGAGCCTCGATGCCGACACCGGCAGCCAGCATGTCCTCATAGGTCATGTCGGCAGCAGCGTCGCCGGCTGCCTTGGTCTGCTCGTAGTAATCGGCAGCGCCCACGACGGTATCGTTGGGCATGGAGGTGTTGTTGGCCTCATTCTTGTAGGCGTTCATGACCCACTCGAAGCCGACCAGGAAGTCCTTGCTGGTCAGGTGGTCCTTCACCTCGCCGTTGACATCCACCCAGTCGACGTCATCGCGCAGGTGGAAGGTCCAGACGGTAGAATCGTCGTTGTGCTCCCAAGAAGAAGCGATGGCGGGCACGACCTTGCCGTAGCAGTCGAAGCTCAGCAGGCCGTCCCACAGGTTGGTGATGACGTTGGCGTCCTCAGCCTTCTGGGTGTACAGCATGTTCCAGCTTTCCAGCTCCCGGTTGCCGCTCTCAAAGGAGATGAACTCCTTCAGCGGGGTGGCACCGGTGGTGTTGGGGGCTGCGGCACCGCTGGTGGAAGCAGCGCTGCTGCCGTTGTCGGACTTGCCGCCGCAGGCAGCCAGCAGCCCAGCTGCGCCGACCATGCCTGCGCCCTTGAGGAAGCTGCGGCGGTCGAGCTTGTGAGACTCAAAATTGATACTCATGGATGGATCCTCCCAGATCTCTGGCACAGGCGGTCTGCCTGCGCCGTTTTTTCCTATTCCTGAACGAGTGTGGCCTGTCCTCCACGAAAAAATGCACAGGAAGGGCAAATGTCGCACTTCGGATATTTTAGCACTGTATTGAAAAGAAGTCAATGTGTTAAAGCAATGAATTGGAAACAAAAGGGTGACAGCTGCTTTTGCATGAAAATCAGCAGCGGAAAAATGCAAAAGAATCCAAAGCACCGGGTGGCTGCGGGAAGCGGCAGGCTTCCAAAAAAAAAGTGGACTGTTTTTTCACCACGGACGATTCTGCTATCTTTTTTCATAAAAACATGCTACAATAAAATGTATCTGTATCGGAATAAGGAGCAAACCATGAAAAAACTACGCGCGATGTACAAAGGCTATATGCTTCATCCCATCTTATATAAGACTGTGACCCGCACTTCCATCGTGGCTGTGCTGATGCTGCTGTGGGAACGGTATGTCAGCGACGGCACCTTCTCCATGTGGGAGGCACCGGGCTTTCTGTGCGGCGTGGTGCTGCTCATCTGGGCGTGGGTGGACTATATGCGGCTGGACGGCCTGACCATCCACCATCTGCTCGAAGAGCTCAAGGGGATCAAGCCGCAGAAAAAGTTCCACGCCACCCGCTCCATCATGGACTATGCCGACGAGAAGATCGTCTCCTTTGAGGAGCTGGAGCCAGAGGAGCGTACCTATTGCAGTATGCTCTCCAATCTGGTGCTGGGGGTGCCGCTGGTAGTGGTGGCACTCTGTATCAGCTTTTTATAAGGAAGGGTGCAGACCATGGAGAACCCGCACAAGCAGCTGGTGGTGGGCATCCTCGCCCATGTGGACTCCGGCAAGACCACCCTTTCCGAAGCCATGCTCTACCGCGCCGGTGCCATCCGGAAGCTGGGCCGCGTGGACCACAAGGACGCCTTTCTCGACACCGACGCGCTGGAAAAGGCGCGCGGCATCACCATCTTTTCCAAACAGGCCCTGCTGACGGCAGGAAACACCGACCTCACCCTGCTGGATACCCCCGGCCATGTGGACTTTTCCACCGAGACCGAGCGCACCCTGCAGGTGCTCGATTATGCAGTGCTGGTCATCAGCGGCACCGACGGCGTCCAGAGCCACACCGAAACGCTCTGGCGTCTGCTGCGGCGGTATCACATCCCGACCTTCGTTTTCCTCAATAAGATGGACCTGCCCGGCCCCGGCCGGGAGGCGCTGCTGGAACAGCTCAACCATCGGCTGGGGGACGGCTTTGTGGATTTCGGGGCCGATGCGTCCGCCCGCGACGAAGCGCTGGCCCTCTGCGACGAGCGGCTGATGGAAACCGTCCTCGACAAAGGGGAACTGACCGATGCCGACATTCTCCCGGCCATCGCCCGGCGGCATGTTTTTCCATGCTGGTTCGGCGCAGCGCTCAGGCTGGAGGGTGTGGACGAGCTTTTGGCCGGGCTGGACCGCTTCACCCGCCCGGCTCCCGCGCTGGAAGCTTTCGGTGCACGGGTGTTCAAAATCTCGCAGGATGAGCAGGGGGCACGGCTGACCTGGCTGCGCGTGACCGGCGGCGAACTGAAGGTCAAGGCCCAGCTCACCGGCGAAGTGGACGGGGAGCCGTGGGCCGAAAAGGCCAACCAGCTCCGCCTTTACTCCGGTGCCAGGTATACGCTGGCCGAGCGCATCGGGCCGGGGCAGGTCTGCGCCGTCACCGGCCTGACCAAAGCCCGCCCCGGCGAGGGGCTGGGCGCAGAGCGGGACGGCGACCTGCCGGTCCTGGAGCCGGTGCTGAGCTATCAGGTGCTTCTGCCGGAGGGGGCCGACGTCCACGCAGCTCTCGGCAAGCTCCACCGGCTGGAAGAAGAGGAACCCCAGCTCCACGTCGTCTGGAACGAGACGCTGGGCGAGATCCACGTCCAGCTCATGGGCGAGATCCAGCTGGAGGTGCTCCGGAGCCTGCTGGCAGAGCGCTATGGGCTGGAGGTGTGCTTCAGCCCCGGCGGCATTTTATATAAGGAGACGATCACCGAGGCCATCGAGGGCGTGGGCCACTATGAGCCGCTCCGCCACTATGCCGAAGTCCACCTCAAGCTGGAACCTCTGCCCCGCGGCAGCGGGATGCAGTTTGCGGCCGACTGCCGCGAAGAGGTGCTGGACAAGAACTGGCAGCGTCTGGTGCTGACCCATCTCGAAGAAAAACAGCACCTTGGTGTGCTGGCCGGTGCCCCGCTGACCGATGTGAAGATCACCCTCATCGCGGGCCGCGCCCACCTGAAGCATACCGAGGGCGGCGACTTCCGGCAGGCGACCTATCGCGCGGTGCGGCAGGGCCTGATGATGGCCGCGCAGATCCACAAAACGCAGCTGCTGGAGCCGTGGTACGCCTTCCGGCTGGAACTTCCGGCCGAGAATGTGGGCCGTGCGATGAACGACATCCAGCAGATGGGCGGCAGCTTCGACCCGCCCCAGACGGCCCCAGATGGCCAGACGGCCACCCTGACCGGCACAGCCCCAGCCTCCACGATGCGCAGCTACCCGATGGACGTAGTGGGCTACACGCGGGGCCGGGGGCACCTGAGTCTGACGCTGGACGGCTACCGCCCCTGCCACAACACCGACGAGGTGCTGGCGGCCATCGGCTACGAGCCGGAACACGACCTCGACAACCCGGCGGATTCGGTCTTCTGCTCCCATGGGGCAGGGTTCGTGGTGCCCTGGGAACAGGTGCGCAGCCACATGCACGTGGACAGCGGCTGGGGCAAGACCGCCCGCCCGGCGGAAGAGGCCGCTGCCCGGCCCCGCCGGATGGCCGCCTACCGCGCCACGCTGGAAGAGGACGCCGAGCTGCTGAAGATCTTTGAGCAGACCTATGGCCCCATCAAGCGGGACCCGCTGGCCGCATTCCGCCCGACCCGGAAGACCGAGCGCCCGGATTTTGACGCCGAGCAGTGGGAGATCGCGCCCGAATACCTGCTGGTGGATGGCTACAACATCATCTTTGCGTGGGATGAGCTGAACGAGCTCTCCAAACAGAGCCTTGATGCCGCCCGCAAGAAGCTGATGGACATCCTGTGCAACTATCAGGGGTTCAAAAAGTGTGTACTCATCCTCGTGTTCGATGCCTACCGTGTGCCGGGCAGCCCCGGCGTCATCGAGCAATATCACAACATCCACGTCGTCTACACCAAGGAGGCCGAGACGGCGGATATGTTCATCGAGCATGTCACTCACGAGATCGGCAAGGGGCGGCGGGTCCGCGTGGCCACCTCCGACGGCATGGAACAGATCATCATTCTGGGTCACGGTGCCCTCCGCGTCTCGGCCCGCATGTTCCATCAGGAAGTGCAGGAGGTCGAGAAGGAGATCCGGAACTATTTGCAGGGAGAGGTGTAAACCTTATGAAAACAGACGCCGCGTATGTTTGGACGTGTCTTCGCCCCCGCCCGCGGGACAGCCACAAGGGCACCTTCGGGGCCGTGCTGGCCGTGGCAGGCAGCGCCAGCTACCGGGGCGCGGCAGCGCTGGCGGTGGAGGGCGCTCTGCGCACCGGCGCGGGTATCGTCACGCTGGCCAGCGTGGAACCGGTGCTGGCGGCGGTGTCTGCCCGCCTGCCGGAGTGCTGCCTCTGCCCCTGCGAGGCCGGGGCCGAAGGGGGCATCGCGCCGGAGAGCATCCCCCGCATCCAGCGCCAGAAGGCGACCGTCCTTCTGCTGGGGCCGGGTCTGGGCTACACGGCCCAGAGCGCGGCCCGCGCTGCCGAGACTCGGACGCTGGTGCAAACGCTCCTGCCCGGCTTTGCGGGCAGTGCCGTGCTGGACGCCGACGGCCTGAACGCTGCCGCCGACCTGCTGCAAGCTGGAAAAACGCTTCATCCGAAGGGTGAACTGATTTTAACGCCCCACCCCGGTGAGATGGCCCGGCTGACCGGGTTGTCCGCTGCGGCCATCCACGCCGACCGGGAGGGTACCGCCCTGCGGTTTGCCAGAGCGTGGAACGCCGTGGTCGTGCTCAAGGGGGCGCAGACGGTCATCGCGGCCCCGGATGGCCGGTGCGCGGTGAACCCCACCGGCAACCCCGGCCTGTCGCGCGGGGGCAGCGGCGATGTGCTGGCCGGTATGACCAGCGCCCTGCTGGCCTGCGGGCTGCCTGCCTTTGAGGCTGCCGTCTGCGCGGTCTACCTCCACGGGGCCGCTGCCGACCGCGCCGCCGCCGTGCACGGCGAAGCCGGGATGCTCCCGCACGACCTCTTTGCGGCCCTCGGCACCCTGTTTGCCGAGAACGGCCGCTGAACCAGAGAACCAAAAGAAACGCTTCCTTTCCGCCGGATTTGTGTTATACTGGACGTGTAACCAAATCTGCTGGAAAGGGGCGTTTTTTGTTATGGTTCCTGCGCTGGAAAAGATCATCCAGGAGAGCGACAGCATCGTCTTCTTCGGCGGTGCGGGCGTCTCCACGGAGAGCGGCATCCCGGACTTCCGGAGCGTGGACGGGCTGTATCATCAGAAATACGATTACCCGCCCGAAACCATCCTGAGCCACACCTTCTGGGAACAAAATCCAGAGGAATTTTACCGTTTTTACCGCGATAAGCTCATCGTGAAAGGGGCAAGGCCCAATGCAGCCCATCTGCGGCTGGCCAAACTCGAACGCGAAGGCAGGCTGAAAGCGGTCGTCACCCAGAACATCGACGGCCTGCACCAGGCGGCGGGGTCCAAAACGGTCTATGAGCTGCACGGCAGCACCCTGCGCAACTACTGCACCGGATGCGGCAAGTTCTACGACATCGACTTCATCGCCAACAGCACCGGTGTGCCTCGCTGCCCGGACTGCGGCGGCATCGTCAAGCCGGACGTGGTGCTATACGAAGAAGGGCTGGACGACGAGGTCGTCTCCGGGGCCGTGCAGGCCATCCGCCGGGCCGATACCCTCATCGTGGGCGGCACCAGTTTGGTGGTCTACCCGGCGGCGGGGCTGCTGCGGTATTTCCGGGGCCGGCATCTCGTCGTCATCAACATGCAGCCCACCCCGGCGGACGAAAGCGCAGACCTGTGCATCGCCCAGCCCATCGGGCAGGTGCTCCGCGAGGACGTGGAATTGGAGGAGAAGCGATGAAAGCCGTCATTCTGGAACGCTATGTCATGCACGAGGGCGACCTCGACTGGTCGGGGGTCAAGGCCCTCATCCCGGATACCACCAGCTACGTCCGCACGGCCTACGAGGAGATCGCGCCCCGCATCGGGGATGCCGAGGTCGTCTTCCTCAACAAATGCCGGATGGATGAAGCCATTCTGGCCCAGTGCCCGAACCTGAAGTTCGTGGGCATCATTGCCACCGGCACCGACAATCTGGATCTGGACGCCTGCCGCCGCCATGGCGTGGCCGTAGCGAATGTGCCCGGCTACTCGACCTACAGCGTGGCGCAGATGACCTTCAGCCTGCTGCTGGCCATCGTCCAGTGTGCCGAGCGGTATGACCGCGCCGTCAAGGACGGCCTGTGGCAGCTGGACATCCCGGCAGGCTACGGCCTGCTGCCCCAGAGGGAGCTGTACGGCAAGACCTTCGGCATCTACGGCTACGGCAGCATCGGGCGGCAGACGGCCCGCATCGCCAGAGCATTCGGGATGCGGGTACTCGTCTGCACCCGGACCGTCCGGCCGGAATATGCCGCCGACGGTGTGGAGTTCGTGGCGTTTGCCGACCTGCTGAAGGAGAGCGACGTCCTCAGCCTCCACTGCCCGGCCACGCCCCAGACGCGGGGGCTCATCGGTGCGGAGGCGCTGGCGCAGATGAAGCCCGGTGCCATCCTGCTGAACACCGCGCGCGGTGCCCTTGTGGACGAAGCAGCGGTCACGGCGGCGCTCCGCAGCGGGCAGCTGGGCTTTTACGGGGCCGACGCCTTTGCCACCGAACCCCTCCCGGCGGACAGCCCGCTCCGGAAGGAACCCCACGCCATCCTCACCCCGCACATTGCATGGACGACAAAGGAAGCGCTGCAGAACCTGATGGACATCACCACCCGGAACCTGCGCACCTTCCTGGACGGAAACGGCGAGCACATCGTCAACCGATAACAATGAAAAAGGAGAACGAATCATGCAGGCAACCATCCACAACGAATTTCTGACGCTGACCGTGGACACCCTTGGCGCGGAGGCCGTCAGCCTGAAGAATGCAGCGGGCGAAGAGCTGCTCTGGCAGGCCGACCCGGCGGTCTGGAAGCGTCATGCGCCCATCCTCTTCCCCTGGACCGGCAAACTGCCCGGCGGCACCTTCACCCATGGCGGCAAGACCTACAAGGGCGGCCAGCACGGCTTTGCGCGGGATCTGGAGCACACCCTGCTCCGCGCCGAGGGCGACACCATTGAGCTGGAACTGCGCTCGGACGATGCGATCAAGGCCGAGCGCTTCCCCTTCGATTTTGTCCTCACTAGCACCTTCCGGCTGGAGGGGAAGACCGTCCACCACACCCTGACGGTCGCAAACCCCGAAACCGCCGCAGAGGAGCTGCGCTTCGGCATCGGCTACCACCCGGCCTTCCGCATCCCCTTTGATGCCAGCCACACCACCACCGATTACGAGTTCCGCTTCGACCAGCCCGAAAGCCCGATGATTTTGGATGCTTACCCCAACGGCCTGCTGACCGGCAAATGCGGCTACCGGTGGAAGAACGTCTCCGCCATCCCGCTCACGGACGACCTCTTCGCCAACGACAGCTTCTGCATGGCGGGCCTGCGCACCAGGACGCTGGGCATCTACGAAAAGGACACCGGCCGCCACATCGTCTGCAACGTCGAGGGCTACCCGTATTCCCTCATCTGGTCGGCCCCGGCAAAGCCGGTCCGCTTCGTCTGCATCGAGCCGTGGCAGTCCCTGCCCGGTGCCGAGAGCGACCCGCAGGCCTGGACCGAACGCGCTGCCGCCGCCTGCCTCGCCCCCGGCCAGCACTGGGCCACGACCCTGAGCACGACATTCGAGCGCTGAAGTAAAATTTGGCAAAGAATCTGGAAAACCTCTTGACAGCGGAGACGCAGTCTGATTTAATGAGACCCGATAAAAGGGAGTAAAGGGCGCTCCGCAGGGTCTGCGGGGTGCTGCATGGCAGCGTCATCACGGCAGAAATGCCCGATGTCATGTGTTCGCTTGAGACTTTTGTCACAGACAGGGTGCTGTGGCAGGAGTCTCTTTTTTCTTGCCTTTGGCACCGGAACACGAGGAGGTAAAACTATGAACTTTCTGAACACGTTCGCCGGGCTCTTTTCCAATTTTGGGAATCTGACCTGGCAGATGGTGGTGATGTGGGGCATCGGTGCGCTGCTCATCTACCTTGCCATCGCAAAAAAGATGGAGCCGAGCCTGCTGCTGCCCATGGGTTTTGGTGCCATTCTGGTCAACCTGCCCCTGTCGGGTGCCATCACCCAGGGGGAGACCGTCGGCCCCATTTCGGCCCTGTTTGAGGCGGGCATGTCCAACGAGCTGTTCCCGCTGCTGCTCTTCATCGGCATCGGCGCCATGATCGACTTTGGCCCCCTGCTGGAAAAGCCGTGGCTCATGCTCTTTGGTGCAGCGGCACAGTTCGGCATCTTTTTCACGCTGTTCCTGGCGGGCTTCTTCTTTGACCTGAAGGATGCCGCGTCCATCGCCGTGATCGGTGCAGCCGACGGACCCACCGCCATTTTCGTGGCCAACACCCTCAACTCCCAGTACCTCGGTGCCATCATGGTGGCTGCCTACAGCTACATGGCGCTGGTGCCCATCGTGCAGCCGCCGGTCATCAAGCTGCTGACCACCCGGAAGGAACGCCGCATTCGGATGTCCTACGAGAAGGGCAGCGTCTCCCAGCTGACCAAGATCCTGTTCCCGATCGTTGTGACCATCATCGCGGGCATGGTGGCCCCGGCCAGTGTGGCGCTGGTGGGCTTCCTGATGTTCGGCAACCTGCTGCGGGAGTGCGGTGTACTGAATGTGCTGAGTGAAACGGCACAGAATGTGCTGGCAAACCTCATCACCATCGTGCTGGGCCTGACCGTGGCCGGGCAGATGACCGCAGACAAGTTCGTCCGGCCCGACACCCTGCTGATCCTCGCACTGGGTCTGGTGGCCTTTGTCTTCGATACCGCAGGCGGTGTGCTGTTTGCAAAGCTGCTGAATCTCTTCCTGCCGGAGGGCAAAAAGCTGAACCCGATGATCGGCGCTGCCGGCATCTCGGCCTTCCCCATGAGCGGCCGCGTCGTCAACAAGATGGGCCTGGAAGAGGACAACCAGAATTTCCTGCTGATGTACTCCATCAGCGTCAACGTTTCGGGTCAGATCGCGTCCGTCATTGCAGGCGGCCTGATCCTGACTCTGATGGCCTAACGGAGGTGTGTTTATGCTTCATCTTTCTTCGTGGATGACCACTCTGCCCATCATGGTGATCGGAATGGTCGGCATCATCCTCGTCATCGGTGTGCTGGTCCTGGCGGTGATGCTGCTGAACCGGCTGACGGGCCGGAAATAAGACCGGACCAGAAAAAACAGAAAAGGCGATGCAGTCGTACAAAAACTGCATCGCCTTTTTGCTTGCAAAAAATTACAGGGCCTGGATGGCGGTCTGGATGCGCTCGGCGGCGGTCTTGGTCTTCTCCGCATCGCCGAAGGCGGTCAGGCGGAAGTAGCCCTCGCCGCATGCACCGAAGCCGACGCCGGGGGTACCGACGACGCCGCAGTTCTCCAGCAGCCAGTCGAAGAACTCCCAGCTCTTCATATTGCCGGGGCAGCGCAGCCAGATGTAGGGGCTGTTCTTGCCGCCGCAGTACCACACGCCGCATGCGTCCAGCGCATCGGCGATGACCTTGGCGTTCTGGCGGTAGTAGTCGAGGTTCTGCTGGATCTCGGCCATGCCGCTCTCGGTAAAGACGGCGGCAGCGGCGCGCTGCACGACGTAGGGCACACCGTTGAACTTGGTGGTCTGACGGCGCAGCCAGAGTTTGTTCAGGTTCATGCCCTCGCGCTCCAGCTCCTTGGGCACGATGGTGTAACCGCAGCGGGTGCCGGTGAAGCCTGCGATCTTGGAGAAGGAGCAGATCTCGATGGCGCATTCGCGGGCACCCTCGATCTCGAAGATGCTGCGGGCCAGGTGCTCGTCGGTGATGAAGCACTCGTAGGCGGCATCGTAGAGGATGACGGCGTTGTTCTTGCGGGCATAGGCCACCCACTCCTTGAGCTGCTCGCGGGTGTAAGCGGCGCCGGTGGGGTTGTTGGGGCTGCAAATATAGATGATATCTGCCTTCACATTCTCATCGGGCATCCCCAGGAAACCGTTCTCCTGGCTGGTGCGGCCGTAGATGATCCTGCGGCCGTCGGTCACGTTGTCGTCCACGTAGGTGGGGTAGACGGGGTCCGGAACCAGAACGGTGTTGTCCACATCGAACAGGCCCAGCACGTTGGCCAGGTCGCTCTTGGCACCGTCGGAGATGAAGATCTCATCCTCGTCCAGCCGGGTGCCGCGGCCGGCATAGTAACCCTGGATGGCCTGCTTCAGGAAGGGGTAGCCCTGCTCCGGGCCGTAGCCGTGGAAGCCTTCCTTGGTGCCCATCTCGGCGGCGGCGTCCTGCATGGCGGTGACGACGCACTTGGCCAGAGGCTGGGTCACATCGCCGATGCCCAGGCGGATGATCTCTTTTTCGGGGTGTGCTTCCTGATAGGCGGCGACCTTGTGGGCGATGTCCACGAACAGATAGCTTGCCTTCAGCTCGCCGTAATGATGATTCATTTTCATTGTATGTTCCCTCGATTCTTTCTAACGTTAGACTTCGATCACAGCTTCGTAAACGGTGGAGGCCGCGCCGGTCATGAGCAGCTGCTGGCCGGGCAGGACCCGGATGGTCAGCTCGCCGCCGCGCAGCGCCACATGGACGTCCTCGCCCGCGGGGCACAGGCCCTGCTCCACCAGAGCGGCCACCGTGGCGCAGGTGCCGGTGCCGCAGGCCCAGGTCTCGCCGCTGCCGCGCTCCCACACCCGCATCTTCAGGTGGGTGCGGTCCACGAACTCGACGAACTCGGTATTGATCCGCTCCGGGAAGTTCGGGTGAGACTCGAACGCCGGGCCGATGGCCTCCAGCTTGAGGCCGTCCACCTCCGGCACAAGGGTGACGCAGTGGGGGTTGCCCACGCTGATGCAGGTGACCTCCCAGGTCTTGCCGTCCACCGTCAGCGGGCAGCGGACCAGCGGCCCTTCGCCCATGTTCACGGCGGGCAGGTCGGCGGCGCGGGTGGAATAGGCCCCCATCTCCACCTGCCACAGCTCCTCGCCCATCCGGGTCAGCGTCTTCCGGCCGCTGCGGGTGTCGATCTTCAGCACGGGCTTTGCTGCGCAGGCCGGTTCATGCACATGCAGCCACTCGGCCACGCAGCGGATGCCGTTGCCGCACATCTGCGCCTCGCTGCCGTCGGCGTTGAAGATGCGCATGGTGCCGTCTGCGCCCGGCGTTTCCGGGGCGCAGATGCAGATGATGCCGTCGGCACCCACCGAGAAGTGCCGCGCCGAGAGCTTCCGGGCCAGCGGAACGATGTTCTCCGGCACGCCGGAGGTCCGGCAGTCCAGATAGATATAGTCGTTGGCGCAGCCCTGCATTTTGGTAAATGAGAACTTCATCGCGTTCATCCTTTCGGTAGTTATAACGAACCTCTTATTATCATAAGAAGCAAACGGGATTCTGTCAAGCGGAAAACTGTGCTTTCCGCAATTTTTATCGGAAATTTCCGCCGCATCCGTGCCGGAATCCAAAACAGGGCTTGACAAGATGCGGCCCATGGGATATAAAAAATAGAGAGTGCTTTGCGCGGCCGGTCAGCTGCGCAGGGCGGACAACAAAGAATCGATGACAAAAGGAGACCGTGACAATGGATACCTTTGAGAAAATTCGTGCCCTGCTGGCGGAACAGCTGGATATCGACCCCGCCAAGATCACGATGGAGAGCGACATCATGAGCGATTTCGAGGCCGACAGCCTGGACATCGTGGATATGGTCATGACGCTGGAGGATGAGTTCGGCATCGAGGTGCCGGATGACGCCATCGAGACGCTGCGCACCGTGGGTGACGTGGTGAACTTTGTGGACAGCCATCAGGGCTGATCCGGACGCTGCAAAAAGGCCCCGTTTCCCGGCGCTGCACACGGCGGTGCTGCGGCGGGGCTTTTAATATGAGTTCGTGCGGAACGGCCTGGGAGCAGGGCGTTTGGCGCACGGCTTTGGAGGATAAAAGAAAATGGCAAAAGACAACAAGAAACTCGTGCAGGCGATCACCAGCCAGGAAGAGAACTTTGCGCAGTGGTACACCGACATCTGTGTCAAGGCAGAGCTGGTCGAGTATTCCAGCGTGAAGGGCTTCATCATCCTGCGCCCCTACGGCCAGGCCATCTGGGAGCTGATCCAGAAAGACATGGATGCCCGCTTCAAGGCCACCGGCCATGAGAATGTGGCCATGCCCGTGCTGATCCCGGAGAGCCTGCTGCAGAAGGAAGGCGAGCTGGTCAATGGCTTCGCGCCGGAGGTGGCGTGGGTCACGATGGGCGGCTCCGACAAGCTGGAAGAGCGTCTGGCGGTGCGTCCCACCAGCGAGACCATGTTCTGCGACCACTGGTCCCGCGTGCTGCACAGCTACCGTGAGCTGCCCATGAAGTACAACCAGTGGTGCAGCGTCGTGCGCTGGGAGAAGACCACCCGTCCCTTCCTGCGCAGCCGCGAGTTCTGGTGGCAGGAGGGCCACACCATCCACGAGACGGCCGCCGAGGCTGAGGCGGAGACCCAGCAGCAGCTGAACTGCTACGCAGACGTCTGCGAGCAGGATCTCGCCATCCCTGTTGTCAAGGGCCGCAAGACCGATAAAGAGAAGTTTGCCGGTGCGGAGGCGACCTACACCATCGAGGCGATGATGAAGGACGGCAAGGCCCTGCAGAGCGGCACCAGCCACTACTTCGGCGACAAGTTCAGCAAGGCCTATGACGTGACCTTCACCGGCCGCGACAACCAGCTGCACCACCCGTTCCAGACCAGCTGGGGCGTTTCGACCCGTCTGGTAGGTGCCATCATCATGACCCACGGCGACGACGACGGCCTGATCCTGCCGCCCGCTGTGGCTCCTGTCCAGGTCGTGGTCGTGCCCATCGCCGCCCACAAGCCCGGTGTTTCTGAGAAGGCCGCGGAGCTGGCTGAGAAGATCAGCAAGTACGCCCGCGTCAAGCTGGACGACAGCGACAACGCCCCTGGCTGGAAGTTCTCCCAGTGGGAGATGAAGGGTGTGCCCCTCCGCCTGGAGATCGGCCCCAAGGATCTGGAGAAGAACCAGTGCGTTCTGGTCCGCCGCGACACCCGCGAGAAGGTCTTCGTCTCTCTGGACGAGCTGGAAACGGCCATCCCGGCCCAGCTGGAGGCCCTGCGCAAGGACCTGTACGAGCGCGCTCTGGCCAACCGCGAAAAGCGCACCTGGGCAGCCACCACCATGGACGAGGTCAAGGAGCTGGCCAAGGCCAACACCGGCTATATCAAGACCATGTGGTGCGGCGACCTGGCCTGCGAGATGAAGATGAAGGAAGAGGCTGGCCTGTCCAGCCGCTGCATGCCCTTCGCGCAGGAGCACCTGAGCGATGTCTGCCCCTGCTGCGGCAAGCCCGCCAGCAAGATGGTCTACTGGGGCGTGGCATACTAAGCCGCCCCACAGTCAGAGCCTGATCCGATGAAAAAAGCAGCTTTCCCGTCCAAACGGGAAAGCTGCTTTTTTGTATCTGCCTATTGACAATCATGTGTCTACTGTATATACTGTAAATATACAGATGAAACGGAGGCGGCAGACATGAATCTTTTCATCGATAACAAGAGCGGTGCACCCATCTACGAGCAGCTCTACACCCAGATCAAGAACCAGATTTTGAGCGGGGAACTGCAACCGGAGGAAGCTATGCCGTCCATCCGGGGGCTGGCGCGGGATCTGCGCATCAGCGTCATAACCACCAAGCGGGCCTACGATGAGCTGGAACAGGAGGGCTTTTTGTACGCTGTGCCTGCCAAGGGCTTTTTCGTGGCAGCGAAGAACACCGAACTGCTCCGGGAAGAAAACCTGAAAAAAATCGAAGCACACCTGACGGAAGCCGTCCGGCTGGCGGCTCCCTGCGGACTGACAAAACAGGAATTGACCGAAATGCTGGAATTGTTGTGGGAGGAATGAAGCATGAATGCACTGGAACTGCACGGCGTACAGAAAACGTATCCGGGTTTCACCCTGGGGCCTATTGATTTGACCCTGCCCGGCGGCACGGTCTGCGGCCTCATCGGCGAGAACGGTGCGGGTAAGAGCACGACCCTGAAGCTGATTTTGGGAATACTTCCACCGGAGTCCGGCACCATCCGGGTGCTGGGGAAAGACGACCTGGAAGCATTCCCCTGCACCAAGGAGGACATCGGCGTGGTGCTGAGCGGCGATGGCATCCCCACCTGCCTTACCGCCGAACAGGTGGGAAAGGTGATGGCGGGCATCTACCGCAATTGGGACGCCGGGGTCTATGCCGGATTTTGCAAGCGCTTTGAACTGCCTGCTAAGAAAAAGTATAACGAATACTCCACCGGCATGAAGATGAAACTCTGCCTTGCAGTGGCACTGTCCCACCATCCGAAACTGCTGCTTCTGGACGAAGCCACCAGCGGCCTGGACCCTGTCGTTCGGGATGAGCTCATCGACCTGCTGCTGGACTTTGTACGGGATAAGAACCATGCAATTTTGATCTCGTCTCACATCGTCAGCGATTTGGAAAAGCTCTGTGACACCATTGCCTTTCTGCACAAGGGCAGGCTCCTGCTCTGTGAGGACAAGGACACCCTGCGGGAAGAATACGCCCTCTGGCACGGCACCGTCGCTCAACTGGAAGAGCTGGCTCCGGACGTCGTGGTCAGCCAGCGGGTCACACCCTACGGGGCCGAAGCGCTGGTCAAACGGGACGGGGTGCCCACTGGAAGCGCCCTGACGCCCGTGAGTATCGAGGAACTGTTTGTATTGATGGTGAAAGGGGAGAAGAACGCATGAAGGGCTTATTATTAAAAGATTGGTACCAGATAAAAAGCAACATGAAGACGATGTACCTTACAGTTCTGGCTGTTCTGGTGATCTGGACTCTGAGCGCATCGGGAGCGTCTACCTTTGCCATGAACTATGCGGCCATTTTTCTGGGCATTCTGCCGGTCTCCCTGTTGGCATATGATCATTCCAGCGGGTGGACAGAGTACGGCCTGACCTTGCCAATGAGCAGAAAAATTCAGGTCGCGGAAAAATATCTTATCGGGGTGATCTGTGCAGCGGTCTCCGTTGGGCTGAGCGGCGTGTCATGCGGCGTGATTGTTCTGCTGGGAAAACCGCTTCCAGATGCCCCGGTTAGCATCTGGATGGAGTTTGGCGTGCTGGCGATACTGCTGATGAATGGCATTATGCTTCCGCTGTATTATCGTTTTGGTCCGGAAAAAGCCCGAATGCTGTACATGCTGATGTTTGCAGGAATGGGGGCCATGCTGGGCGGAGGAATTGCCCTGATGGATGCCTTTTCCGGTGCCAGTGCGGCGGTTCTTGTGAGCGGGCTGCTGGCGGCGGCACTGGTGCTGTACGCCGTGTCGTGGCGGGTATCGGTGGCGTGGTACGGAAAATACAAAAAGTGACAAAAACCGGAACGTGTCTTTCGATGCGTTCCGGTTTTATCATGTCTTGAAATCTGGCTCAGAATCGGTAAAAGTTTTGTAAAAGGGGTTGAAAAATCCGCCCGGCCGTAGTATCATAACGAGGCCGAACGGCAAATCTCAGTTTCAGGAGGCGTTTGATTTCCATGTCCAGTGACCATACGGATCACCCCAAACAACGTTTCTCCTGCGATGCGGGCCAGGCGAATGAGTCTGCCGCGTCCTGAACTGCATGTGCCCATGATACACCGCAGGAGTCAAGCATGACCGACGCGGTGTATTTTTTATGCCCGGAATGGGCAGGAAGGGAACCAAGATGCAGAAGAAGAATTACCAGGAAGAGATCCTGAACCTCATCCACAGCGGTCTGCCGCAGACAGAGCTGGCGGAAAAGCTTTCCGACTACCACGAAAATGACCTGGCCGATGCGCTGACGGCGCTGACGCCGGACGAGCGCCAGAAGCTGTACCAGGTGCTGGGCATCGAGCGGGTGGCGGAGATCTTCTCCTACCTCGACGATGCAGAGCCGTATCTGAAAGAGCTGCCCTCGGAAAAGGCGGCGAAAGTCGTCTCCAACATGGATTCGGACGATGCGGTGGACGCGCTGGATGACCTCGAAGAAGAGGACAAGGCCAAGATCGTCGGCCAGCTGGATCGCGACTCCGCTGAGGATGTCCGGATGCTGCTCTCCTACGGTGAGGATGAGATCGGCAGCAGCATGACCACCAACTACATCTCCATCCGGAAGGATATGACCATCCGGCAGGCGATGAGCGAGCTGGTGAAGCAGGCGGGCGAGAACGACAATATCTCCACCCTGTACGTCGTGGACGAGAACGACAAGTTCTATGGTGCCATCGACCTGAAAGACCTTATCATTGCCCGCGCGGACGACCGGCTCGAAAAGCTCATCGCGCGGTCGTACCCCTATGTGACTGACCACGAGAAGATCAGCGACTGCATCGACCGCATCGTGGACTACGCCGAGCGCTCGCTCCCGGTGCTGAACGATGCAGGCAAGCTGGTCGGCATCATCACCTCGTCCGACGTGGTCGAACTGGTCGATGACGAGATGGGCGACGATTACGCAAAACTGGGCGGTCTGACCAGCGAAGAAGACTTGAACGAGGGCGTTTTCGAGAGCGTGAAGAAGCGCCTGCCCTGGCTGATCGCCCTGCTCTTCCTCGGAATGCTCGTCTCCTCGGTCGTCGGTGCGTTCGAGTCGGTGGTGGCAGTGCTGCCCATCGTCATCTGCTTCCAGTCCATGGTGCTGGATATGGCCGGCAACGTGGGCACCCAGTCGCTGGCCGTGACCATCCGTGTGCTGGTGGACGAGAACCTGACCACCGCCAAAAAGCTCCAGCTGCTCTGGAAGGAGATGCGGGTCGGTCTGGTGAACGGCGCACTGCTGGCTGTGATGGCGCTGGGCTTCCTGGGCTGCTACATCCATTTCTTCAAGGCCTATGCCTGGGGCGAAGCCTTCCTGCTGTCCGGCTGTGTCGGCGTGGCGCTGATCATCGCCATGGTCGTTTCCAGCCTGGTGGGCACGGTCATCCCCATGCTGTTCCACAAGATCCACATCGACCCCGCTGTGGCCTCCGGCCCGCTCATCACCACCATCAACGATCTGGTGGCCGTTGTGGTCTATTACGGCCTTGCCATGGTCGTTCTCATTGATCTGTTCCATCTGGGTTGATCACAATACAAAACCCTCTCCGTCAAAGCCTGTCGGATTTGCCACCTCTCCCGAAGGGGGAGCTGGCATTGCGAAGCAATGACGGAGAGGGTTTCTTAATGGTTGGAGATCCAGTACCGCTGGGTCAGGGTTCCATCCTGCGGGTCAAACTGTTCGTCTTCGAGGACGCCGCCGTTGGCGCGGATGGTTTTGGCGGAAGCGACGTTGTAGTGGTCGCAGCAGATGCGCACCTTCCCGATGCCGCGCGCTCTGGCCTGTTCCAGCGTCAGGCGGAGCATCTGGGTGGCATAGCCGTTCTGCCGCTCGGAGGGGCGGACGCTGTAGCCGATGTGCCCGCCGTAGGTGAGCAGATAGTCGTTCAGGTGATGGCGCAGGTTGGTCATGCCCACAAGGCGTTCGTGCTCGTCCAGCGCCAGATATTCGGTGGCAGGAACAAGCCCGGCGGGCGTCGTGCGGGGATCGGTCAGTTTCCGAATCTGGGCCAACCAGGCGTCGAAATCGTCGAACTGGTCCAGCGCCGAGGTGCCGTCCATCCGGGAGCCGAGGGCGAGAAATTCCTCCCGATAAGCCATGACCTGTTCGCGGTCGCGCTCGTCCGGCTCCCGCAGGTGGATTTTCTGCGGCGGGGTGCGGCGGGTGGCCGTGCGGAGGTCTGGGGCTTTCATCAGGCCGTGGCGGTTGCAGTAAAAATAGAGCACCCCGGCGCCCCGCAGCGGGAACCGGCAGCTGGCTTCGCCCTCCGGGTAGAGCTTGACGAGCTGGAGCTTGTCGCCGGTGAGGTAGGCGATGAAGGAGATGAAGTGGCTCTTCTCCATGGGGTGGTGCAGGGTAACGAAAAGTTCATCCTCCACCCGTTCAATGGTCAGCTGGTGCTTCTCGTCGGCATCATCGGCCTCCGCGATATCCAACGCGGGCAGCGTGATGCCGCAGCAGCTCACCACGGCCTGACCGGTGGAGTGGAGCACGTTCCCGCAGAGGGGGCAGACGTAGAGCTTGGAACGCAGCAGATTGGCGGCACGGTTTCGGTTGACCACCGGTTCGCCCTGCATCAGTTCCAGCACCGACACGCCCAGTGCAGCGGCCAGCGGTTCCAGCAGGGAGATATCGGGCAGGCCCTTGGCGGTCTCCCATTTGGAGACCGTTTTGGCGCTGACCAGGAGCTGGCGGGCAAGCTCTGCCTGCGTCAGGCCCTTGGCTTCCCGCAGCAGCCGGATGGTGCTTCCGGTCACATAGGTATTCATAATGGATTCCTCCTGTTCATTTGCGTTGCAGACAGGATAGCATAGAAAACCCCTCTGCGCAACCTACGCTGCGTAGAGGGGTCTTGGTTTACTGTGGCTTCATTGCTTCGGAGGATTCTTTCTGTGCCGCTTCCAGTTCATCGACGCGATGCTGCAAAGCAGTGATTTTATCATCCATTTTCATGAACGCCCATACAAGGACAGAAAGCACGAGCGCAGGCGGTATGACCATCAGCAGAGACTGCTGGCAATAGAGCAACAGGGAATAACCGCCGAATACGGTAAAAATGAATACGAAAAACAGGCAGGCTATAAAAACAGCAAGAAATCCCATGGTATGGTTCCTTTCACTCTGTAGTGTCGTCCTCGTCCAGCTCGATACTGAACACGGCCTTTTTCAGCTTGCCGCAGCCCTGCGCCTTCAGGCCGGACTTGTACGGCTCCCCAGCCAGATAGAGGACGAAGCGGCCTTCGCAGAGCATCCCGGCAATGCTGGTGCCCGCGCTGCCGACCGTGATGTCAGCAGCCTCGTCGGTGGGTTTGGTGGGGCTGAACTCGCCCAGCGAGACTTCAAACAGCTCGCTGCCTTCGAGGTCGGTCTCCAGCGTCAGGTGGGTGTCCCGGCGGACGAAGGGGGCCTTGTCGCCGGGCTGCGGGGTCACGGTGCTGACCGTGACGACGGCCTTCTCGCCGAGGATGCGGGTCTTTCCAGCGGGGAGGTTGTTGATGTCCCGCGCCATGACGAACTCGATGACGGCATCCAGATTTTCGCTCATGCCCAGATAGTTGGGCAGGTTGTTCAGGGTATCGTAGATCATAAACAGGCTCCTTATTCTGTGTCCTTCGGGTCAGTCAGCAGTTCTTTGATGCTGGGCACCACGCCGCCGAGGTTTTGCAGCTCGGACGGGATGATGATCTTGGTGGCCTTGCCGTTGGCGACCTTGGCCAGTGCTTCCAGACTGCGGATGGCCAGCACCTTGTCGCTGGGCATGGCCTCGTTCAGCAGGCGGATGGCGTCGGCGTTGGCCTGCTGCACCGCGAGGATGGCCTGTGCCTCACCCTCGGCTTCGAGGATGCGCTGCTGCTTGACGGCGTCGGCGCGGAGGATGGCGGCTTCCTTTTCGCCCTCGGCGGCGGTGATGGCGGCCTGCTTTTCACCGTCGGCCTTCAGAATGACGGCGCGCTTCTCGCGCTCGGCCTTCATCTGCTTTTCCATGGCCTCCTGGATCTCACGCGGGGGGATGATGTTCTTGACCTCGACGCGGTTGACCTTGATGCCCCACTTGTCGGTGGCTTCGTCCAGGATGGCCGTGATCTTGCCGTTGATGACATCGCGGCTGGTCAGGGTGTGGTCCAGCTCCATTTCACCGATGATGTTGCGCAGGGTGGTGGCAGACAGGCTCTCGATGGCCGCAATGGGCTGGTTGACGCCGTAGGTGTAGAGCTTGGCATCCATGACCTGGAAGAAGACCACGGTGTCGATCTGCATGGTGACGTTGTCACGGGTGATGACCGGCTGGGGAGGGAAGTCGGCGACCTGCTCCTTCAGGCTGACCTTTTTGGCCACCCGCTCCACGAACGGGATCTTGACGTGCAGGCCGGCGCTCCAGCTGTCGGAGTAGCTGCCCAGCCGCTCGATGACGTAGGTCATGGACTGGGGCACGATGACGATGTTGGTGATGACGATGAGAAGGATGACGAAGACCAGTGCAAGGATCACAAACAGCATGATGGGCATAGGAACGCTCCTTTTTTCAGTGGGTGGATGATTCGGTCAGGACAGGCTCCACGATGAGCAGGGTACTGTGGATCTCGGTCACACGGCAGGTCTGGCCCGGCTCCAGTGCGTCGCCGGGGGTGGCGCAGCGGGCGTTCCAGTCCACGCCGTCCAGCCGGACACGGCCGGTCTTTCCGGCGGAGACCGGGGTCAGGACCTTTGCCTCGCGGCCAAGGCTGCGGTCGCCGTTGGTGGGGGTGTGCTTCCGGCGCAGCTTGTCAGCCAGCGGCTTGAACGCCGCCAGGCAGAGGATGCTGACCACGATGAACACCACCGCCTGCACCCGGAACGACGGCCAGAACAGGCAGCTCAGCAGAGCGGCCGCGCTGCCCGCTGCAAACCAGATGGATACCATGCTGAAGGTCATCCCCTCCAGCACCAGAAAGCCGATGGCTGCGATGAGCCAGAAGATGGGGTCGATGGGCATAGATACTCCCTCCCTTGCAGATGGAAACGAGACGAAGGGTCTCTTTTCGTTTATTATATAATAACAAGAGCGGGATTACAAGATGTCCTGATTTAAGAAAACAAGGCCCGCGGTCTTGCGATCCCACGGGCCTTGTTCGTTGAGGGTCAGATATAATCGTAGTAGCTGTGGTTCGGGTTGTGGCCGACCTCTTCCACCACGATGGTGAAGCCCATGGGGTTCACTTCGGTGCTCTTGCCGCTGGCCAGCGTCTCCACGATGATGTGTTCGGTGCGGTTGACGATGATCTCCGCCGTCTCCGCCTCGCCGATGCGCTGGTAGTGCAGGATGCCGCCCTCGGCCCGCAGGACGTTGAGCTTGCCGGTGCGGAACGCCTCGCAGGTGTGGCGTAGCTGGGCCAGCTGTGCCAGAACGGGGCGCAGACGCTGCTCGTGGGCGTCCCAGCGGAAGAAGGCCCGGTTGAACGGGTCGCGGTAGCCCTGCATGGCGATCTCGTCGCCGTAGTACAGGCAGGGCACACCCGGCAGGGTGTAGATGATGGCGTAGGCCATCCGGAGCCGGAGCAGCCCCTCCTCATAGGCGTCGCCGGTCACACAGCGGCCGCTCTGCCATTCCCGGCCCCGGCCGTTGGCGGGCTCGTCGGCGATGACGGTCAAGGCGCGCTCAGTGTCGTGGGTGGAGAGGAAGTTCAGTGCCGTGTCCATGGCGGGGGCAGGGTAGTGCTCGCAGATGGTCAGGATCTCGTTGGCAGCCTGCTCGGCGGGCTTGCCCTTGACGAAATCCAGCACGGCATTCTTGAACGGATAGTTCATCACGCTGTCCAGCCCCTTGCCCAGCAGGTAGGTGCGGCGCTGGTTGAAGCCGTATTTGGTGGTGGCGTCCTCCCAGACTTCGCCCAGCAGGAACTTTTCGGGGCTGACCCGCTTGACGGCGGTGTGGATCTGTTCGATGAACTCATCCGGCAGCTCGTCGGCCACATCCAGCCGGAAACCGGCGGCACCGCGCCGCAGCCAGGTATCAATGACGCCGCCCACGCCGGTGATGAACTCGACGTAAGAGGGGGTCTCCTCGTTGACTTCGGGCAGGGTCTCGAAGCCCCACCAGCTGCGGTAGCCGCCCTTGTACTTCGGGTCGAAATCGTACCAGCTGCGGTACGGGGAGCTGGGATCGCGGTAAGCGCCGCCCTCGCCGTAGCGGCCCTCGCGGTTGAAATAGCGGCTGTCGGAACCGGTGTGGCTGAACACACCGTCCAGCACGATGCCGATGCCGTACTTCTTCGCCTCGGCGCACAGCGCCTCGAACTCTTCGTTGGTGCCCAGCAGGGGGTCTACGTTGAGGTAGTCGGCGGTGTTGTAGCGGTGGTTGGAGTGCGCCTCAAAGATGGGGTTCAGGTAGAGGAAATCCACGCCCATCTCGTGCAGGTAGGGCAGCTTGAGCTGGATGCCCTTCAGGTCGCCGCCGAAGTAGTCCTCGTTCAGATGGCCGCCCACCTCATTGGGCTGCCAGAAGGGTTCGGCGTGTTTGTCGGCCTGATAGATGCGGTCCGGGAAGGGCATGGGCTTGTTCTCTACCCCTTCGCAGAAGCGGTCCGGGAAGATCTGGTAGAATACTTTGCCCTTGATGGACTCCGGCGTCTCGAAGGCGGCATCGTAGACCGTGATCTGCCATTTCTCACCGTCCTGCCAGCTGACCATGCCGCAGTTGTCCGGCCCGCGCACGATGCGGCGAAAGTCGGTGTAGAGGTCAAAATAGTAGAAGTAGAGGCCGGGGTCGTTGAGGGTGACTTCGACCGAGAAGTGGTTCTGCTTGGGGGTCTGGCCGTTGAAGTTCATCCGGTAGTATACCGGCACGTCGAATCGGCCCTCTTTCTGAAGGACGAGGTGCGGGTCCACATAGCCGAGTTCTTCGGGGATGCAGAGGGAGAGCCGGACGCTCTGCCCGGCCCGCACGGCACCGAAGGGCTGCTTGAAATAGGGATCGTAGCTGTTGAACAGGCAAGACAAGTCGGGTCGTTCCTTTCTCGAAAAAAGCTCCGGAGCCGTTGTACAGTCCGGAGCTTTTGGTATCATGAGGTTAAAGCAAAGCCGCGCCGCAGAACGTTTTCTGCGAAACTGCGCTTTACCCGTCTGCCAATGGCTCCCACTTCGGGGGAGCTGGCAGCACGAAGTGCTGACTGAGAGGGTTATTTCACGACAGGTGCGTTCCAGATGTCGCGGGCGTAATCCAAGACGGAACGGTCGGCGCTGAAGATGCCGCTGTTGGCGATGTTCTTCAGGCTCATGCGGGCCCAGGCCTCACGGTCGGCATACAGACGCTGCAGGTCGGCCTGTGCACGGCGGTAATCCTTGAAGTCGGCCATGACCATGTACGGGTCGCTGCTGCGCAGGTTCTCGGTGACTTCGTGGAAGTTCTCGCCGTTCCAGCCGCGCTCCAGGAAGTTCAGGGCTGCGTTGGCCACATCGTCGCCCATGATGAAGGCGTTGGGGTGATAGCCGACCTGCTTGAGGTTGTTGACCTCAGGCGTCAGCATACCGAAGATCAGCTCGTTCTCCTTGCCGGCGGCATCGGCGATCTCGACGTTGGCACCGTCCAGAGTGCCCAGCGTGATGGCACCGTTCAGCATGAACTTCATGTTGCCGGTACCGGAAGCCTCGGTGCCTGCCAGAGAGATCTGCTCAGAGACCTCGGCAGCGGGCATCAGGTGCTCACTCAGGGAGACGCAGTACTCTTCCAGATAGACCACGCGCAGCTTTTCGCGGACGGCGGGGTCGTTGTTGATGAGGTCGCCCAGCTTGCAGATCATGCGGATCATCTGCTTGGCCATATAGTAGCCGGGAGCAGCCTTTGCGCCGAAGATGTAGGTCTTGGGGATGAAGTCGGCGTTGGGGTTCTCCTTCAGGTACAGATACTGAGCAGCGATGTTCAGCGCGTTCAGGTGCTGGCGCTTGTACTCGTGCATCCGCTTGACCTGGCAGTCGAAGATGGAGTTCGGGTCGATGGACTGGCCGGTGCTCTTCTCCAGATAAGCGGCAAAGTTCTTCTTGTTGTCCAGCTTGATCTCGTTCAGCTTCTTCAGCACGGTCTTGTCATCGGCATACTTGTTCAGCTTGCTCAGGTCAGCAGCGTCGTGCTTGTAGCCGTCGCCGATGGTCTCATCCAGCAGCTTGCACAGCTCCGGGTTGGAGGCGAGCAGCCAGCGGCGGTATGCGATGCCGTTGGTCACGTTCTTGAACGCCTTCGGCTTGAACAGGTAGTAATCGTGGAAGACGCTGTCCTTGATGATCTCGCTGTGCAGCTTGGACACGCCGTTGATGCTGTGCGAGGTATAAGCGCAGATGTTGGCCATGCGGACCTGGTTGTCGCCGATCAGGGCCATATAGTTGATCTTGCCCTCGTCGCCGGGGAATGCCTTCTCCAGCTCTTCGCGGGCGCGGCGGTTCATCTCGACCACGATCTGGTAGATGCGGGGCAGGGTCATCTTGAAGATGTCCACATTCCACTTCTCCAGAGCCTCGGCCATGACGGTGTGGTTGGTGTAGGCGAAGACCTTCTGGCAGATGTCGAAGCTCTTGTCCCAGCCAAAGCCGCACTCGTCCAGCAGGATGCGCATCATTTCGGGGATGGCCAGGGTCGGGTGGGTATCGTTCAGCTGGATGGCCACCTTGTCGCCCAGGTTCTCCAGGGTGCCGTAGGTAGCCAGGTGGTTCTGGACGATGTCGCCGATGGAAGCGGCAGACAGGAAGTACTGCTGGCGCAGGCGCAGGATCTTGCCCTCGACGTGGTTGTCGTTGGGGTAGAGGACCTTGGAGATCAGCTCGGCGTTGGCGTTCTTGCTCATGGCCGTGTTGTAGTTGCCCAGAGAGAAGCTGGACATATCAAAGTCCGGGGCCTTTGCCTGCCACAGGCGCAGCTTGGCAACGCCCTTTCCGTCGTAGCCCTGCACGTACATGTCGGAAGGCACCGCCATGACGCTGTTGTAGTTGGTGTGCTGGATATAGTGGAAGCCGTGATCCCAGTTCTCGTGGATCTCGCCGTCAAAGCGGACCTCGATGGCCTGATCCGGGTGGCTCTTCAGCCAGACCTGACCGCCGGGCAGCCAGTTGTCGGCGCGTTCCTGCTGCCAGCCGTCCACGATCTTCTGCTTGAAGATGCCGTACTCGTACAGGATGGAGTAGCCGGTGCCGCAGATGCCGGTGGTGGCCATGCCGTCCAGATAGCAGGCTGCCAGACGGCCCAGACCGCCGTTGCCCAGACCGGCATCGGGCTCTTCCTCGAAAATGCCGTCGATGTTGATGTCAGCAGCGGCCAGAGCCTGCTGTGCCACATCGTTCAGGCCCAGATTGAACAGGCTCATCTTCAGGCTGCGGCCCATCAGAAACTCCATGCACAGGTAATAAACCTGCTTGGAGCCGGTGCCGATCGCCTTGGACTGGAACTTTTTGTGGTTCTCGCTCATCATCTGGCGGCAGATCAGAGCAAGGGAACGATAGATCTGCTGGTTGGAAGCAACGCTCAGATCCACGCCGTACTCGCTGGTCAGCTTTTCCTGAAGAATTTTTGCAAATTCTTTCGTAGTCATAAAGGAACTCCTATCCGCACACTCACGGGTGCTCTTTCTGAATTTGAACGCAGCAGGGAAACTCTCCTCTTTCCCTCAGCCCTGCTACACAACAATGATATTATAATCAGTTCTGCGCATGAATGCAAGGAAAAGAGCCAATTTTTGCCGTTACTGCTATTTTTGGACCCGTCTTTCTGACAAATCTGCTAAAAATTCAGATTTAGCACTTTTTCTTGCGCTCCATTTATATTATAATAAGGGTACAGCGGGCCGGGGGGCTGCTGCAGGAGAACGGCGGCACCCCGGCAATTCGGAGAGAAATTCCGCTCAGAACGAAAAAGCCGCGCCCCGGTTTTCGGGCGCAGGCGGGTTTGTGCCCGAAGATCCCGAAAATGCGTCCGAAAAACCGGGAAACTCGGAACCGCTCCCGCCGTGCAGAGGCCATGCGGCGTGCAAAGTGAGGATACGATGGTTAATAAAGTGCGAGTGAACATTGCGGGCGCGCCCTATGCGATCGCAACGACGGATTCGGAAAAGTATATCACCTCTCTGGCCAAAAAGCTGGACGAGGATATCGCAAAGCTGCTGGACGGAAACGAAAATCTTTCGGTGACCAAGGCGGCGGTGTTCTGCGCCATGGACTATCTGGACGAGTACAAAAAAAGCACCGGCAGCGCCGAGAATATGCGCAGCCAGATCCAGAGCTATATCGCGGATGCAGCCCATGCGAAGCTCGCGGAGGATAAGGCAAAAGCTGAGAATGAGACGCTCCGGCGCGAAAATGCAGCCCTGCGGGAGCAGCTGGCCCGCCTGAAGGCAAAACAGGACCGCGAAAAGGCCGCGCAGACCGAGCAGGAACAGGAAAAACAGAGGGAACAGAATGTCGAAGATTGAGATCCTTGCCCCGGTGGGCAGTGAAGAGATGCTCCATGCCGCTGTGTTCAGCGGTGCGGACGCCGTGTATCTGGGGTTTTCGGGCTTTAACGCCCGCACCAGCGCGGGAAACTTTGATGCGGACAGCCTGAAGGAGGCCGTCCGCTTCTGCCATGTGCGCGGGGTCAAGGTGCATGTGGCGCTGAACACCACCGTTTACGGCACCGAACTGGCCCAGCTGGCGGATGCCGTGCGGGCCGTGGCCGCCAGCGGCGCGGATGCCGTCATCTGCCAGGACCTGGCCGTGGCAAAGCTCATCGGGGAGATCGCCCCGGAACTGCCCCGCCACGGCTCCACCCAGATGAGCGTCCACACCTTGCAGGGCGCGCTGGAGCTGAAGGACCTGGGTTTCACCCGCGTGGTGCTGGCCCGCGAGCTGAGCCTGTCGGAGGTGGAAGCCATCACCCGGAACTGCGGCATCGAGACCGAGTGCTTCGTCCACGGGGCGCTGTGCATGTGCGTCAGCGGCCAGTGCTACATGTCGGCTTTTCTGGGCGGGCGCAGCGGCAACCGCGGCTCCTGCGCAGGCCCCTGCCGCCTGCCGTTTGAGGCGAACCCCCTGCCGGAGGGCAGGCCGGGCCGCCTGCATCACCTGTCCCTGAAGGACAATTCCGTCATCGACAAGCTGGACAGGCTGCAGGCCATCGGCGTGGCCTCGGCCAAGATCGAGGGCCGTCTGCGCACACCGGAATACGTGGCGGCGGCGGTCAATGCCTGCCTGGCGGGCCGCGAAGGCCGCGCCTATGACCGCGACCTGCTGAAGAATGCGTTCAGCCGGTCCGGTTTCACGTCCGGCTATCTGGACGGCAAGATCGACGGCACGATGTTCGGCGTCCGCAGTGAGGCCGACGCGGAACTGACCCGGAAGACCCTGCCCGCCCTGCGGGAGCTGTACCGCCGGGAGCGCTCCCGTGTGCCGGTGAAGATGAAGCTGGAGATCGAGGAGGGCGGCGAGAAGCTGACCGTCACCGATGCAGACGGCAACCGTGCCTTTGCCTACGGCGACGCCGAACCCCAGCCCGCCCGCACCGACCCCACCGAGAGCTTGCAGCGCAGCCTGTCCAAGACGGGCGGCACACCGTTCGCGGTGGAAAAGATCGACGTGGAGATGGACGGCGGGCCGTGGTTCGTGCCGGGTAGCGCCGTCAATGAGCTGCGCCGCACCGCGCTGGAGGGCCTGCAGCAGAAGCGCGAGACCCTGCGCCCCTGGCCGGTGCACGAGGTGGAACTGGCTCCGCTGCCGCAGCGCACTTTGCCGCCCCATCGGACCCTCCGCGCCCGGTTCGAGAGCTGGGACCAGGTGCCGGAACAGGCACTCTCCAGCCTCGAAGCGCTCATCCTGCCCATCGCGCAGGCAGACCGCGTCCCCCGTGCGTGGCGCAGCAAGACCATCCTCGAACTGCCCCGCGTCATGTTTGGCGCGCTGGAAGCGGACACCGCCCGCCGCATCGCGGCGACGCAGGAGGCCGGGTTTGCGGGCTACGAGGCGGGCAACATCGCCCACCTGCGGATGTGCCGGGGCCTGCCGCTCTCCGGCGGTTTCGGCCTGAATGTGACCAACCAGCTGTCGGCTCAGTTCTATGCCGACCACGGCCTGAACGCCATCCTCATCCTGCCGGAGGTCAAGGACAGCGACATTGCGTCCATTGCCCCGGCGCAGAACGGCCAGCCGGTGCCCACGGGCGTGATCGTCTACGGCCACATGCCGCTGATGGTCACCCGTGCCTGCCCGCTGCAAAATATCCACGATTGCGCCCACTGCGACAAGACCGGCCTGCTGACCGACCGCAAGGCCAAAAAGTTCCCGGTGCGCTGCGGTATGGGGGTGCGTACTATTTATAATCCGGTGCCCATCTACATGGGCGACAAGCCCGGTGCCCTGACGGTGGACTACGGCGTGGCCTATTTCACGCTGGAGACCCGCGAGGAAGCCGCCGCCATTCTGGACAGCATCCGCCAGCATGCCCCGTTCGAGGGCGAGTTCACCCGCGGGCTGTATTTCAAAGGAACGAATTGAGGTATAACATGGAACCCATCACGGTAAACTATAAAGTATTGGATGTGCGGGCGAAGGTGCCCGCCTATGCGACGCCGGGCGCGGCCGCAGCCGACCTGTGCGCGGTGCTGGACGAACCCCTGACCGTGGCCCCCATGCAGCGGGTGCTGGTGCCTACCGGCCTTGCCATCGAGCTGCCCGGCGCTCACTGCGTGGCGCTGGTCTATGCCCGGAGCGGCCTGTCCATCAAGCACGGCCTGTGCATGGCCAACGGCGTCGGTGTCGTGGACAGCGATTATCGCGGGGAACTGAAGGTGCCCATGGTCAATCTGGGCGGCGAGGCCTACACCATCCAGCCCGGTGAGCGGGTGGCGCAGCTCTGCATCGCGCCGGTGTACACCGCAGCCTTTGCGCAGGTGGAGGAGCTGGGCGGCACCCAGCGCGGCGAGGGCGGCTTCGGCTCGACGGGAAAATAAAATGAAACAACTGATTTTGGCCTCCGGCAGCCCCCGGCGCAGAGAGCTGCTGAGCCTGTACACCACCGATTTTACCGTCTGCGCCAGCGATTTTGACGAGAGTACCGTGACCGCCGACACCCCTGCCGAGCTGGTGGAAATGCTGGCGCGGGGCAAGTGCCGGGCGGTCTCGGCCCAGCACCCCGGCGCGGTGGTCATCGGCTGCGACACCGTCGTGGACATGAAAGGGGAAGTGTTCGGCAAGCCCCACAGCGTGGAGGACGCCAGACGGATGCTGCGGGCCCTTTCCGGTGCGGTGCACGAGGTCCACACCGGCGTCTGCATCTCGGACGGCACCCGCACCGAGAGCTTCGTGGACACCTGCCGCGTGAAGTTCTTCCCCATCTCCGAAGCGGAGATCGAGCGCTATGCCGCCACCGAAGAACCCTACGACAAGGCCGGTGCCTATGCCATCCAGGGCCGCGCGGCCCTCTGGCTGGACCGCATCGAGGGCGACTATTACACCATCATGGGGCTGCCCGTCAGCCGCACCATCCGGCTGCTGGAGCGATTTTGAGCGGTTTGGCGCGGAGATTTATGAAAAAATCCGGAAAAACCTGTAAAAACGCTTGAGAAAACTTCTGCTTGCGGCTATAATATAGTCGTGTTATTCTGCGATCGGCGGCGGATTGGTTTGCGCCGCCCTGCGTTTTGGATAGACCGGAAATACGAAGGAGAGCTTCATTATGAGTTTGTTTTCAAAAGACGTTGGCATTGATCTGGGTACAGCCAACACCCTGGTTTACATGAAGGGAAAGGGCATCATCATGCGCGAGCCGTCCGTTGTGGCGGTGGACACCAAGACCGATGAGGTCCGCTGCGTGGGCACCGAGGCAAAGGCCGTCATCGGCCGCACCCCCGGCAGCATCGTGGCCGTCCGCCCTCTGAAGGACGGCGTCATCGCGGACTTTGACATCACGGCCAATCTGCTGGAGAACTTCCTGAAGAAGGCCTGCGGCAACAGCATGTTCTCCCGCCCCCGCGTGGTCATCTGCATCCCGTCCGGCGTGACGGAAGTCGAGCGCCGTGCGGTGCGTGAGGCGACCCTGAAGGCCGGTGCCCGTCAGGTCTCCGTCATCGAGGAGCCCATGGCTGCGGCCATCGGTGCAGGCCTGCCCATCAGCGAGCCCACCGGCAGTATGATCGTGGACATCGGCGGCGGCACGGCCGAGATCGCTGTCATCTCGCTGGGCGGCATCGTGGCATCCCGCAGCGTCCGGATGGCAGGCGACATGTTCGACCAGGCCATCATCGCGTTCATCAAGCGCAAGTACAACCTGCTCATCGGTGAGCGCACTGCCGAGCAGATCAAGATCGAGATCGGCTCTGCTTACCCCCTGGACCCCGAAATGACCATGGAGATCAAGGGCCGCAATCTGGTGGACGGCCTGCCCAAGAACATCGTCGTTCACTCCGAGGATGTGCGCGAGGCTCTGCTGGAGTGCCTGGTGAAGATCACCAGCGCCATCAAGGAGACGCTGGAGCGCACCCCGCCGGAACTGAGCGCCGACATCATCGACCACGGCATCACCCTGACGGGCGGCGGCGCACTGCTGCGCGGTCTGGACCAGCTGATCCAGAGCGAGACCGGCATCGACGTGCATGTGGCTGAGGACCCGCTGGACTGCGTGGCCAAGGGCGCAGGTGCCGTGCTGGATCATGTGGACGTCCTGCATGACGTTCTGGATACCGACGGGCCCCATATGTAACAGAGAGTGCGGACGGCTCTGGCTGTCCGCGCTTTTTTGCAACCGGAGGAAGTTCCCTTGAAAGATTTTTTCGATACCTGGAAATTTAAGATCCTCATCGGCATCGCGGTGTTCCTGGTGGGCATCATGGCCTATGCCGGTGCCAACGACCGCCTGACCGCCGCCCCGCAGGAGCTGCTGAGCGTGGCCGTGGCCCCGTTCCAGAAGGCGGCGGCCATGGTGGGCGACCGCGTGGCCTCCCTGTGGGAGAACTACACCAACATCGGGGCCATTCTGGACGAGAACGAGCAGCTCACTGCCGAAAACGCCGAGCTGCGCAAACAGATGGTGGACTACGACCGGCTCAAGGCGGAGAACGAAGCCTACAAGGCGCTGGCCAACATCCAGAACACCCGCCCGGAGATGAGCTGCGTCTCGGCCTTTGTTATCGGCCGCGACCCGCTGGATGCCTTTTACGGCTTCACGCTGGATCAGGGCTCGGTGGACGGCGTGGAGCTGAACGACACCGTCGTCAGCGACGAGGGCTATCTGCTGGGCATGGTGGTGGAAGTGGAAGCCACCAGCTGCAAGGTCATGACCATCCTGCACCCCAACTTCAACGCGGCGGGCGTCGTTTCCCGCACGCGGGACAACGGCATCATCACCGGCAGCTCGGACTATGCGGCTGACGGCCTGTGTGTGCTGACCAACCTGAACCGCAACACCCTGACCCGGAAGAGCGATCAGGTCATCACCACGGGGCTGGGCGGCGTTTTCCCGGCGGATGTGCTGGTGGGCGTGGTCCGGGAAGTGGTGCCGGAGGTCAGCGGCAAATCGTCCATCGCGGTCATCGAGCCGGGCGCCGACCCGCGCACGGTGCGCCACGCATTCATCATCACCAATTTCTGAGGAGGCCCTGCCATGGAATCACGCCGCAAGCGCAAGCGCAGCCAGATCACCAAATGGGTCTGCTATGCTCTGCTGATGCTGCTGTGCACGGTTTTGCAGACCCTGCCGGGGCTGTTCCGGCTGGGGGAGGCAAAGCCCCTTTGGCTGCTGCCGCTGGCGCTGGCCGTCGCGGTGGAGGAGGGCGAGTTCGCGGGGGGCATCTTCGGTGCCGTCTGCGGCCTGATGTGGGACTACACCGCAGGCCGCACCGCCGGGATGCTGGCCTTTGAGCTGCTGCTGCTCTGCTTTCTGCTCTCGGCGGTCATGCAGCTCTACTTCAAGACCTCGGCGGCGAATGTTGTCCTGCTGGAAACGGCGGCGGTGCTGCTGGTGCTCTCGCTGGACTGGCTGTTCTTCTACTACATGCCCGGCTACAGCGGGGCAGTGGAGCGATATCTGTGGTTTGTGCTGCCCACGGCGGCGCTGACCATCCCGGTCTGTCTGGTGCTGTTCGGGGCAGTGCGCCGCATCCATGCGGAATTCAAGATCGACAACGACGCAGTCTGAACCGGCTGCGCCAAAAGGAGAACGGATGAACCAAGACGAACGCAAAACGGCCGCGCGGCGGATGATGCTCCTCATCGCCGCCGCAGGTGTGATCATCGGGCTGTACGGCTTCCGGCTGATCTTTCTGCAGCTGGTCAACGGCGACAGCTTCAAGGCGCAGGCCACCAACACGACCGATTATAAATTTACCGTCACGGCCGCCCGCGGCGACATCGTGGACAGCAAGGGCGAGCGCATCGCTTCCAGCGTGACGGGCTACAACGTGGTGCTGAACAAGCTGCTGATGGGCGACGAAGATCTGGACGCTCTGCTCCAGAAGCTGGTCGGCCTGCTGGGCGAGAACGGCGAGGGCTGGAACGACAGCCTGCTCATCGGGCAGGCAGATGCCGCCGGGCACTATGCGTACACGGCGGAGAGCGACAACGCCGCCGAGCAGCGCTCCCTTGCCGCCATGAAGGAGAACCTGGGCCTGCAGCAGTATGCCACCGCCGACGATGTGATGGAAAAGCTGGTGGAGGACTATGACCTTGCCGATTTCTCTTTCTACTGGCAGCGCATCCTGGGCGGCATCCACTACGAGATGCAGCTGCAGGCGTTTTCCAACGTCAACAACTTCATTCTGGCGGAAAACGTCAGCGAGGCCACCGTGGCCACCATCAAGGAGAACAGCCTTACCCTGCCGGGCGTGGAGATCGTGGAGACGAGCGCCCGCAGCTACGAGCAGGGCACCGTTCTGCCCCATGTGCTGGGCCGGGTGGGCAAGATCACGGCCGAAAAGTGGAAGGTGACCGACGAGAACGGTCAGGTGACCTATCCGCTCAAGGAAAAAGGCTACAACATGAACGACGTCATCGGCATTTCCGGTCTGGAATCTGCCTATGAGGACGAGCTGCGCGGCAAGGACGGCGTGGAGACCATCACCCGCAACTCGGACGGCGTCATCGTGAACACGGCCCTGACCACCGTGCCGGAACCGGGCCACACCGTCCAGCTGACCATCGACAGCGAGTTCCAGAAGGCTGTCGATCAGGCGCTGGCAAAGAACGTGGAGTGGATCCGGAACAGCTATGCGGACAGCAAGCAGGCCAGTGCCGGTGCGGTCGTCGTCATCGACGTCAAGACCGGCGGTGTGCTGGCAGTGTCCAATTACCCCAGCTTTGACCAGAACCTTTACGCCGCCAATTACAGCGCATACAGCGAGGACGAGAACATGCCCCTGTTCAACCGCGCATTGCAGGGCCTGTATACCCCCGGCTCCACCTACAAGCCCAGCGTGGCAGTGGCGGCGCTGGATACGGGGCTGATCAACCGGTATTCCACGGTGCTGTGCAACGGCGTCTATACCTATTATAAGGATTATCACCCCAAATGCACCCGCCATGGCCACAGCGGCAACATCGACGTCGTGACCGCCATCAAGTGGAGCTGCAACATCTTCTTCTACGATGTGGGTCGGCGCCTGACCAGCGATGTCTACGACGCCTATGCCTACAAGCTGGGCTTGGGCCAGCGCACCGGCGTGGAGGTCAGCGAGGCGCTGGGCCGCCTGACCACCAAGAACGACTCCAACTACACCGAGTCGCTGGACGTGCAGGCCGCCATCGGCCAGGGCAACACGGCGGTCACGCCTATCCAGCTGGCGACCTATGCCGCCACGCTGGCCAACCGCGGCACCCGCTACCGCACCCACTTCGTCAAGGCCATCCTCGACTCCAACACCGGCAAGACGCTGGAAGAGACCCAGCCGGAGGTCATGGATGTCGTCGAAGACAAGGGCGAGACCTTCGACCTGGTCAGGGAAGGGATGCTGGGGGTGGCCCAGACCATCCCGGCATTGGCCAACTATCCTCACACCATCGCCTGCAAGACCGGCAGCCCCCAGCGCAGCGAGGGTTACTATGCGGGCAGCACCTATAAGCACTACACCAACGCCGCCATGATCGCCTACGGCCCGGCAGAAGACCCGGAGATCGCCATCGGCATCGTGGTGGAATACGGCGGTGCCGGTGCCCGCACCGGCACACTGGTGGCGGATATCTTCAACGCCTACTATGCGATGAAGGACGGTACCCTGACCGTGGACGAGGCGGCAGCAGAGTCGCAGGCGCAGCCCGAAACGGCAGCCGATGCGGCCGAGACCCCTGCGGACGGCGCGGCCGACCCTGCCGCCGGGGAGACAGAGGATGCCGGGCAGAACGACGCAGCTGCGGCTCCGGCGGATGCCGCAGCCACGGCAGGCGCGTGACGATAATGCGCGGATTTCGGTGGAAATTGGAGAAACTCCCGAAAAAATCGGCGCTTTTGTCCAAAAACCTGTTGTAAAAAGAGAGAAACTATGATACTATGATATGTGCAAGGAAATGGCCCAGCACATGGGGAACGCAAAGGAGAGGTTGACCGATGACGATTGCACTGATCGCGCATGACTCCAAAAAGGAGCTGATGGTTCAGTTCTGTACGGCGTACTGCCGGATCCTGAGCCAGCATAAATTGGTGGCCACCGGTACGACCGGCAAGATGATCGCCGAGGCAACGGGCCTGCAGGTCCAGCGGTTCCTGGCGGGCATCCAGGGCGGCGACCAGCAGATCGCGTCCCGCATCGCCTGCAACGAGGTCGATCTGCTCCTGTTCTTCCGCGACCCCATCAATGCAAAGCCCAGTGAGCCCAATGAGATGACGCTGCTGCGCCTGTGTGATGTGCACAACATCCCGCTGGCCACCAACATCGCCACCGCAGAGGTGCTCATCCATGGTCTGGAGCGCGGCGACCTCGACTGGCGCGACATCGTCCACCCCCAGAACAGCTGAGATCAAAAAGAAAGAGGCTCTGGACCGAACGGTCCGGGGCCTCTTGTGCATTTCCGGGCAGCATCAGAACTGGAGCTCTTCGGCCAGGTCGGAAAGCTCATCGGGCGAGAAATCGCCCAGCGGCAGGATGAGCCGGGCCAGCGTCTGCTGCGGCAGAGCGGCCAGAGCGGCGCTCTCGTCGCTGGCTGCATCGGCGGCGGGCAGCAGGTGGCTCACGCCGTCTGCATCCGTCTCCACCCGCGCATGGTGGCCGGTGGCGATGTACTGGATGCCCAGCCGGTCGGCAGCGGCCAGCAGGGCAGGGAAGCGCAGGTCGCCGGGCAGCGCTTCTTCGGCCAGCTGGCTTGCCAGCTCAGAAGCGTTCAGGGTGACGCACTCGATGCCGAGGGCCTTGGCCGCGTCCTTTGCGGCCTGCACGGTGTCGTCGGCGTCGGTCAGGCGGACCACTGCGCCCGCCACAGCAAAGCCCTGCTGCTGCAGGATGCGGACGGCGGCCCGGCAGCCTCTGCCGCCGCACAGGCCCACCAGGACCTTATCCTGCTCTTCGTAGGTGTCAAACCCGCTGCCGGGCAAAAACGTATCGCTCATCGTCCCTGTCTCCCTCCGTGTGCCTGACTTTGTGCCACGGCCAGCTGGTCGCAGCGCTCATTCTCCGGGTGGCCTGCGTGGCCCTTGACCCAGACATAGGTGATCTTGTGCCGGGCCTCCTGCTCCAGCGCCTGTTCCCACAGGTCCGGGTTCAGGGCAGGGGAGCCGTCGGATTTTTTCCAGCCCCGGCGCTTCCAGCCTTTGGCCCAGCCTTTTTCCAGCCCGTTGATGACGTACTGGCTGTCGGAGCACAGGCGCACCTCGCAGGGCTCTTTCAACTGGCGCAGCGCCTCGATGAAGGCCGTCAGCTCCATCCGGTTGTTGGTGGTGGACGCGTCGCCGCCGCTGAGCTCCTTCTCGTAGACCTTGCCGTTGAAACGGTAGCGCAGCACCGCACCCCAGCCGCCGGGGCCGGGGTTGCCGCTGCATGCGCCGTCGGTGTAAACTTCAACTTGTTTCATGTGGTTCTCCCGGTGTGTTGTTGTAGATGCTTCTATTTAGAGCCATTTTTCCGTTTCTGTCAAGAGGGGGACGCATAATTTGCTGCCGCACAGCCCAACCTTGGAATTGACAAAAAGGGTGAGAAATACTATACTGTTTGTAACAAAATGCGTATAGGGGTGCACCGGAGGGGTGCGCTCAGGGGCTGCACGGCTGCGCCGCGGTCGCATCGAACAGATGGACTGACAGGCTGCAATGTGCTGCGCAGACCCGACTCTGCGCTCGTGAAACGGCGCTGAAACGATAAATTCTATACGATGGTTTGATGGAAGCGGCAGAGCTTGCCCGCTTCTTTGTGAGGACAGGCCGCCCGCAGAACGGGCGAGCCTGCGTTTTGTGATTGATTTTTTGGAGGTACGAATGGCACAGGCAAAGGAACAGAGCCAGACCATGGCACAGGCTCAGAACAGAAACACGGAATCCACCGGCGAAAAGCGGCCCCGCACCCGCCGCCCCTATTATCAGCGGCGGCCCCGCCGCCCGCAGCAGCCCAAGGAGGCCGCTGTGCCCATCCACATCTACCCGCTGGGCGGCCTGGGCGAAGTGGGCAAGAATATGACGGTCTATGAGTGCTGCGGCGATATGATCATCGTGGACTGCGGCCTCGTCTTCCCGGACAGCGACATGTACGGCGTGGATCTGGTCATCCCGGATTTCACCTTCGTGGTGCAGAATAAGGAGAAGATCAAGGGCCTGCTCATCACCCACGGCCACGAAGACCACATCGGCAGCATCCCCTATCTGCTGCAAAAGTTCGATCTGCCCATCTACGGCACCCGCCTGACCTGCGGCCTCATCCGGAACAAGCTGGAAGAGTTCGGCCTGGCAGGCAAGACCAAGTTCGTGGAGATCACCCCCAAGCAGAAGCTCAAGCTGGGCTGCTTTACGGTGGAACCCATCCATGTGAACCACTCCATCCCGGATGCGGTGGCCTTTGCCATCGACAGCCCGGCAGGCACCATCATCCAGACCGGCGACTTCAAGATCGACTATACCCCGCTGGCCTGCGGCGTCACCGACCTGACCACCCTGTCCGAGTACGGCCAGAAGGGCGTTCTGGCCCTGCTGAGCGACTCCACCAATGCCGAGCGTCCGGGCTTTACGGCCACCGAACAGAAGGTCGCCGCCGGTGTGCGCAGCCTGTTTGCCCGCGCCCGGAACAAGCGCATCATCATTGCGACCTTTGCATCCAACATCTACCGCGTCCAGCAGATCATTGACCTGGCCGTGGAAGATGGCCGCAAGGTGGCATTCAGCGGCCGCAGCATGGTCAACAACACGGCCATGGCGCAGGAGCTGGGGTATATGCACATCCCGGAGGGCACCCTCATCAGCGTGGAAGAGCTGAACCAGTACCCGCCGGAACAGGTGGTCCTCATCACCACCGGCAGCCAGGGAGAGCCGCTGAGCGCCCTTTCCCGCATGGCTTCGTGCAGCCACCGCCAGGTCCGCGTCGGCCCCGGCGACTTTATCATCATCTCCGCCAACCCCATCCCCGGCAACGAGAAGAGCGTGACCAAGATCGTCAACGGTCTGCTGCTGCTGGGCGCGGAGGTCATCTACGAGAGCATGTATGATGTCCACGTCTCCGGCCACGCCTGCCAGGAGGAGCAGAAGCTGATGCTCACCCTGACCCGGCCCAAGTATTTCCTGCCGGTGCATGGCGAGTACAAGCAGCTGAAAAAGCATGCCCTCACCGCCGCAAGCCTCGGCATCCCCACCAGCAACATCCTCATCGCAGAAAACGGCTCCAACGTTATCCTGACCAGGGATGAGATCAAGCTGGGCGAACCGGTCACGGCCGGTGCCGTCATGGTGGACGGCCTCGGCGTGGGCGATGTGGGGAATGTGGTCCTGCGGGACCGCAAGCACCTGTCGGAGGACGGCCTCGTCATCATCGTGGCCACCGTGGACAGCAAGACCGGCAAGGTGCTGGCCGGCCCCGATCTCGTGAGCCGCGGCTTCGTCTACGTGCGCGAGAACGAGAGCCTGATGGACGGTGCCCAGAGCATCGTAGAAAACGCGCTGGACCGCTGCGTGGACGAACACGTCCGCGACTGGAACAGCGTTAAGACCCGTGTGCGCGAGGCGCTGAGCAGCTATATCTACCGCCGCACCAAGCGCAGCCCGATGATCCTCCCCATCCTGATGGAGGTCTGATAGAGGCCGCCCGACGCGGCGGCAGATCAGGAGGCAGAAGATTTGATGAAACGAAAACCGAGATGGACGCTTGAGATACTGACCGGCGCGCTGGCCGTTCTGTGCGGCCTGCTGTTTCTGGTGCTGCTCGTCCAGCGCCCGGCGGGCTGGCCGGTGCTGGCGGTTCTGGTGGTGCTGTGGGGCATCGGGATGGGGCTTTTCCGTTACCGGCTGCGCAGCTGGCTTGCGCGCTGGGTAACGGGCGGGAGCTTTGAAAACTCCAAGACCCAGTACAGTCTGGAATCCCTGTCTCAGCCGGCGGCGGTGCTCTCCGGCGAGACGGTGCTGTGGTACAACACGGCGTTCCGCCAGCGGCTGCTGGGCGGCGAAGACCGTCTGGCCAGCCGGGCGCAGAAGCTGCTGCCCGGCCTGGACCTGCAGCTCTGCCGCACGGCGGACGGCCAGCAGCTCAACCTGGCCGACGGCGTGTGGAGCATCCACAGCTCCACGGTGCCGGGCCAGAGCGAGAGCGTCACGCTCCTGATCTTCAACGAAGAGACCGCGCTGCGCCGGGTGGAGGCCGAGTACAAGGCCAGCCGCCCCGGCTACATGGTCTTTCTGGTGGATGGCTACGACGATGTCTTCAGCGATATGCTGGACAGCGAGCGCGCCCGCCTGCTGGAGGGCATCAACCGTGTGCTGGAGGATCTGATCGGGCGGGGCACCGGCTTTCTGCGCCGGGTGGCCAGCGGCCGGTATATCGCCGTGGTGGAAGAGCGCCATCTGGAGCAGTACGCAAAGCGCGGCTATGATGTGCTGGATAAGATCCGCGCCCTCGACCCCAGCGTGAACCTGTCCATCTCCATCGGCATCGGCCGCGGGGCCAAGACCCTGCGGGAGGCGCAGGATATGGCGGTGCAGGCGCTGGATATGGCGCAGGGCCGCGGCGGCGACCAGGCCGCCGAGATGACGCCGGACGGCTTCACCTTCTACGGCGGCGTCAGCCACGGCGTGGAAAAGCGGAGCAAGGTCCGCAGCCGCATTGTGGCCGACCAGCTGGTCAAGCTCATCAAGGAGGCCGACCATGTGGTCATCATGGGCCACCGGATGAGCGACCTCGACGCCATCGGCGCGGCGGAGGGTGTGCTGCGCATCTGCAAGATCTGCGATGTGCCCGCCGTCATCGCTGTCCGCCGGGACGCCACGCTGGCAGGCTCCCTCATCGACGCTCTGGTCCGGGCCGGGCAGGAGGATGACTTCATCGACCCCAAGGGGGCGCTGCCCATCGTCTCGAAAAAAACGCTCTGCATCGTAGTGGATACATACCAGACCGGCCTCGTGGAGAGCAAGGAGATCCTGGAAAAGTGCGGCAAGGTGGCCGTCATCGACCACCACCGCAAGGGCGTCGGCTTCATCGAGAACCCGGCTCTGGTCTGCCACGAGCCGTATTCGTCCTCGGCCAGTGAGCTGGTCACGGAGCTGCTGCAGTACGTCGGCACCCGCGACGACAAGCCCAACCGGGTCGAGGCCGAGGGCCTGCTCTCCGGCATTATGCTGGACACCCGCGACTTCACCCTGCACACCGGTGTGCGCACCTTTGAGGCCGCTGCGGCCCTCCGCCGCTATGGCGCGGAGACCGAGCGGGTCCGCCAGCTGTTCGATGTGACGATGGTGGAATACAACGCCAAGGCCGCGCTGGTGGAAGCCGCCCAGATGTACAAAGGCTGTGCCATCTCGGTGGGCGGCGAGCTCGCCCCGGAGGCCCGCGTGGCCGTGGCGCAGGCTGCGAATGATCTGCTGACCATTCAGGGCGTCGATGCCAGCTTCGTGGCCGTTCAGGCGGGCACGGGCGTGAACGTCTCGGCCCGCAGCCTGGGGGCCGTGAATGTGCAGGTCATCATGGAGTCGCTGGGCGGCGGCGGCCACCAGACCATGGCGGCGGCCCAGCTCAAGCACATCACTCCGGAGGCGGCGCGGGCGCGCATCCAGACCGCCATCGACCAGTACCGGGAGTCGCAGAAAAAGAGCGCCCCGGATACGAAAAAATGAGGAAAGGGGAATCTTCCCATGAAGCAGTATGATTATCTCATCGTGGGTGCCGGTCTGTACGGTGCAGTGTTTGCCCATGAGGCGAAGAAGGCCGGCAAGCGCTGCCTCGTCATCGACAAGCGCGGCCACATCGCGGGCAACATCTACACCGAGCCGGTGGAGGGCATCAACGTGCACCGCTACGGTGCCCACATCTTCCACACCAACAACAAGGCTGTGTGGCAGTATGTGAACCAGTTTGCGGAGTTCAACCGCTACACCAACAGCCCGGTGGCCAACTACCACGGCGAGATCTACAACATGCCCTTCAACATGAACACCTTCAACAAGATGTGGGGCGTGGTCACGCCGGCCGAGGCCAGGGCCAAGATCGAGCAGCAGAAGGCCGAAGCGGGCATCACCGAGCCGAAGAATCTGGAAGAGCAGGCCATCAGTCTGGTGGGCACCGACATCTACGAGAAGCTGGTCAAGGGCTACACCGGCAAGCAGTGGGGCCGCCCCTGCACCGAGCTGCCTGCGTTCATCATCAAGCGCCTGCCCGTCCGTTTTACCTACGACAACAACTATTTCAACGCGCTGTATCAGGGCATCCCCAATGGCGGCTATACCGCTCTGGTGGAAAAGATGCTGGACGGCGTGGAAGTCCGCCTGAACGTGGACTATCTGGCCGAGAAGACGTCGCTGGACAAGCTGGCGGAGAAGGTCGTCTACACCGGCCCCGTCGATGCCTACTTCGGCTACCAGCTGGGCGCATTGCAGTATCGCAGCGTCCGGTTCGAGACCGAGGTGCTGGACACCGACAACTATCAGGGCAACGCCGTCGTGAACTACACCGACGCCGAGACCCCCTACACCCGCATCATCGAGCACAAGCACTTTGAGTTCGGCACCCAGCCCAAAACGGTCATCAGCCGCGAGTACAGCGCCGAGTGGAAGAAGGGCGATGAGCCGTACTATCCCGTCAACGACGAGAAGAACGGTGCGCTCTACGCTGCATACAAGAAATTGGCCGATGCTGAGCCGGGCGTCATCTTCGGCGGCCGTCTGGGCGAGTACAAGTACTACGATATGGACAAGGTCATCGAGGTGGCACTGTCGGTGGCGGAAAACGAACTGGCATAACAGCAGGTTCCCGGCCGCATGAGGGAAAAGCACCCGGCGATGCGGTCGGATATCAAGTTGACGGAAGCGGTCAATTGCTGTATACTAGAACTTACAAGAACGGCACCGGTTTTTCCGGTGAGAAGTGAGGGATACTATCATGAAAGTGATTCTGAAGCAGGACGTCAAAGGCATTGGCAAGAAGGACGAGATCCATGAGGTCTCCGACGGCTACGCCCGCAACTTTCTGTTCCCGCGCAAACTGGCCGCTGTGGCCGACGCCAGCGCGGTGAATATCGCACGCGGCAAGGAGGCTGCTGCGGATTTCCACGAGGCCGAGACGGTGGCTGCTGCCCAGGCTCTGGCGGCGAAGATCAACGGCAAGACCGTGACCATCAAGGCCAAGGGCGGCGCATCCGGCCGCCTGCACGGCAAGGTCACCGGCAAGGAAGTTGCCGAGGCTCTGGCCCAGCTGGCCGGTGCTCCCATCGACAAGAAGAAGATCGAGCTGGAGACCAAGGACATCAAGGACGCAGGCGTGTTCAACGCCAAGGTGCGTCTGCATGTCGGTGTCGTGGCTTCCTTCAAGATCATGGTGGAAGTGGAGCAGGCCTGATTCCAAAATGCCTGTCAGCGCCCCCTCAGTGCAGGGGGCGCTTTTTGGGTTTCTGAGAGGAAAACGATACCATGCCGAACGAACGACATTATACCAATGAACTGAATCTGGAGAGCGTGGGCATCAACCTGCCCTACAACATGCAGGCCGAACAGAGTGTGCTGGGCGCGGTGCTGCTCAAGCCGGATACCCTGACCGACCTGGTCGAGATCATCCGGCCGGAGATGTTCTACACCCGCCAGAATGCACAGATCTATTCCGAGATGCTGCGGCTCTTCACGAGCGACCAGACCATCGACTTCGTCACCCTGCTGGACGCAGTCATCTCGGACGGCGTCTTCCCCAGCGCGGACGAGGCGAAAGTCTACCTGACTGGTCTGGCCGAGACGGTGCCCAGCATCTCAAACGTCAAGGCCTATGCCCAGATCGTGCAGGAAAAGTATCTGGTCCGCCAGCTGATGGGGGTGGCGAAGGATATCTTGCAGGATGCGGGCGATGAGCCGGACGCGGACCTGCTGCTGGAAAACGCCGAGCAGCGCATCTACGAGATCCGCTCCGGGCGGGATTCCAGCGCACTGACGCCCCTTTCTTCCAGCATGGTGGAAACGCTGACCAACCTGCAGAAGATCAGCGGCCCCGATGCCGACAAATACAAGGGCATCCCCACCGGGTTCCGCCTGCTGGATACCGTCCTGACCGGCCTGGGCCGCGGCGACCTCGTCATCCTGGCTGCCCGCCCCGGTATGGGCAAGACCAGCTTTGCGCTGAACATCGCCACCCGCGTGGCCATGCAGCAGAAGGTACCGGTGGCCATCTTCAGCCTCGAAATGACCAAGGAGCAGCTGACTAACCGCATCCTCTCGGCAGAAGCGGGCATCGACAGCCAGGCGTTCCGCACCGGTGCCCTCCGTGCCGAGGACTGGGAGTATCTGGCCATGGCGACCGAGAAGCTCCACGATGCGCCTATCTATATGGACGACACGTCCGGCATCACCATCACCGAGATGAAGGCGAAGATCCGCCGGGTCAATCAGGACCCCACCCGCCCGAACGTCGGGCTCATCGTCATCGACTATCTGCAGCTGATGACCACCGGCCAGCGCACCGAGAACCGTGTGCAGGAGATCAGCTCCATCACCCGAAACCTTAAGATCATGGCCAAAGAGATGAACGTGCCCATCATCGCGCTGTCGCAGCTGTCCCGTGCGGTGGAAAAGCAGGGCAACAACTCCAGCCACCGGCCGCAGCTGTCTGACCTGCGTGACTCCGGTTCCATCGAGCAGGATGCCGACTGCGTCCTGTTCCTCTACCGCGATTCCTATTACGCCAGCCAGAACCCCGACGGCGGCGAGGTGGACGCCGACACCGCCGAGTGCATCGTGGCCAAGAACCGCCACGGCGAGACCAGCACGGTGCCGCTGGGCTGGGATGGCGCGCATACCCGCTTTATGGATGTGGATTTCAAACGCTGATGAACGAGATCGTGGAAAAAGTGTGCGCCTTCGCGCAGGAAAACAAGTTGTTCGCGCCGGGGCAGCGGCTGTGCGCCGCCGTTTCCGGCGGGGCCGACAGCATGGCGCTGCTCCGGCTGCTGCTGCGGATCCAGCCGGTGTTCGGCTACGAGCTGACGGCCTGCCATGTGAACCACGGCCTGCGGGGAGAGCCCGCCGACCGGGACGAAGCCTTTGTCCGCGCCGAGTGCGCCCGGCTGAACGTGCCGCTGCGCGTGTTCCACCCGGCTGACGTGGGCGCTGCCGTTCCGGCGCATCCGGGGGAGGACTGGGCGCGGAAGCTCCGCTATGCCTGCTTCGATGCTCTGCGGGCCGGTGGGATAGATGCGGTCGCCACCGCCCATACTGCTACTGACCAGACCGAGACGCTGCTGTTCCGGCTGGCGCGGGGGGCCGGTCTCCACGGCGCAGCGGGCATCCGGCCCAGCCGCCCTGGTTTCTGCCGCCCGCTGCTCTGCCTGACCCGCGCGGAGACCGAGCAGGTCTGCACGGCATACGGCCAACGCTGGGTGACGGACGAGACGAACGCCTCCGATGCCTACGCCCGCAACCGGCTGCGCCACGCGGCGCTCCCGGCCCTGCGCTCGGTGAACGAGGCAGCGGAGGAGAATTTCGCCCGCTTCTGCGAAAAGGCCGCCCGCGCGGATGCCTACTTTGCACAGCGGGCGGAAGAGCTGCTGGAAGACGCGGAAGTCCTGCTGCCGCCCGCCCTCCCGGCGGGGGCGCGGTATGCGCTGCAGAGCGGCCGGCCCGTCTGGGGGCTGAAAGGGCTGCAGGAGGCCGACCCGCTGATCCTGGAAGCTGCCCTGCACAGTCTGGTGGCCCCGGTGCGGGACGCGGAGGAAAAATACATCCGCCTGCTCAGCACGCTGGTGGAGCAGGGGAGCGGGGCCGTCCAGCTGACCGGAAGCGTCCGCTTCTGTGCGGGCGGCGGAGTGCTTTGGGCGGAGGAAATGCCTGCTGCGGCAGCCCCGGAGGACCCGGCGGCTGCGGTGCTCCCGCTGCCGTTTGACCCGGCAGGACCGCTGGAGATCGCCCTTCCGGGGGGCTGGATGCTCGCAGCCCGGCAGATTCCGGGCGGTTTTCAAGAAAAAACACAGGGTGTTCATAAAAAAGACTTAAAAAATCAGGCAGATTATGCTAGAATAATAATGTTATATTCTGCGCTCACGCTGCGCTGCCGCCAGCCGGGGGATACGTTCCGCCCGGCGGGACGCGGCATCCGCAAAGAGCTGCGCAAATGGATGAACGAAGCGGGCATCCCGCCCGAAGAACGAGACCGTCTGCCGCTGCTTGCGGCGGGAAGCGAGGTCGTGTGGGTCTGCGGTGCAGGCTTTGCCGACGGGCTGGCTCCCACGGCGGACAGTGAAAACGTCTTGCAGATGGAAGCGCAAAAAATGGAGGAACAACAATGAGTATGCACGACGATATCGAGAAAGTCCTGGTCAGCGAAGAACAGCTGAAGGCCAAGGTCGCGGAACTGGGCGCCCGGATCAGCAAAGACTACGAGGGCAAAAACCTCGTCCTCGTCTCCATCCTGAAGGGCTCGGTGGTCTTCATGGCCGACCTGATGCGGGCGGTGAGCATCCCGTGCAGCATCGACTTCATGGTGGTGTCCAGCTACGGCGGCAGCAACACCACCTCCAGCGGCCTGGTCAAGATCATCAAGGATCTGGACGGCGACCTCTCCGGCAAGGATGTGCTGATCGTGGAGGATATCCTCGACACCGGCGTCACCCTGTCCAACCTGGTGCCGATGCTCAAGATGCGCAACCCGAACTCCGTGAAGATCTGCACCATCCTCGACAAGCCCAGCCGCCGCAAGGCCGACATCCAGCCCGACTACGAGGGCTATCAGGTGCCGGACGAGTTCGTGGTGGGCTATGGCCTAGACTACGATGAGAAATATCGCAATCTGCCCTATGTCGGCGTGCTCAAGCCCGCTGTCTACGAAAAATAAGTAAGAATAGAACTGGAGTTGATCCCTTTTGCAACCGAAACGACCTCGCTTTAACCCCCTGATCCTGGCGCTGGCTCTGGCGGCTGTGCTGATGATTTGGTCGGTGCTGGGCACCAGCGGCAGCAGCACGAGCGGCTCGACCATGAGCTACTCCACCGTGGTGCATTACTTTGAGCACAATCAGGTCACGGACTTCACGCTGGACCGGAACACCAGCATCATCACCCTGACGCTGAAGGAGGGCGACCTGGCCCTGCCGGACACCTCGTCCGCAGCCGGCACCATGCAGGCCACCGGCGGCCTGCTCAGCGGGATGTTCTCCACCTCCTCGGCTTCCGTCGGCGCGGTGAAGAACGACGACGGCACCGTGACCGTCCGTTACAAGCTGCCCTATGCCTACGTTTTCATTGAGAATGTGGACAAATATATCGCTTCCTACGATGCGGCGAACCCCGACGCACCGATGACCTACGACTACACCACCCTCAAGGAGACCATCCCCTGGATGGAGATCCTGTTCTATCTGGGGATGCTGGGCTGCACCGGCTTCCTGCTCTTCTCCATGATGCGGGGCGGTGCCGGTGGCGGCGGCATCATGAACGTCGGCAAAGCCAAGGTCAAGGATGAGCATGAGAACAAGAAGACCGCGACCTTCGCCGATGTGGCCGGTGAGGACGAGGAGAAGGAAGAGCTGAAGGAAGTCGTCGAGTTCCTCAAGAGCCCGGACAAGTTCAACTCCCTCGGTGCCCGCATCCCCCACGGCGTCCTGCTCGTGGGCCCTCCGGGTACCGGCAAGACCCTGCTGGCCCGCGCCTGCGCCGGTGAGGCCGGTGTGCCGTTCTACTCCATCTCCGGCTCGGACTTCGTGGAGATGTACGTCGGCGTCGGCGCTTCCCGCGTACGCGACCTGTTCGATAAGGCCAAGAAGACCATGCCCTGCATCATCTTCATCGACGAGATCGACGCGGTCGGCCGCCAGCGCGGCGCCGGCCTGGGCGGCGGCCACGATGAACGCGAGCAGACCCTGAATCAGCTGCTGGTCGAGATGGACGGTTTTGAGGCCAACGACGGCGTCATCGTCATGGCGGCCACCAACCGTGCCGACATCCTCGATAAGGCGCTGCTCCGCCCCGGCCGCTTCGACCGCCAGGTCTATGTCGGCCTGCCGGACGTCAAGGGCCGTGAAGAGATCTTGAAGGTCCACACCAAGAACAAGCCTCTGGCCCCGGATGTGTCGCTGAAGGTCATTGCCCAGCGCACCGCCGGTTTTGCCGGTGCAGATCTCGAAAACCTCGTCAACGAGGCCGCGCTGCTGGCAGCCCGCCGGAGCCGCAAGGCCATCACGATGGAGGATATCGAAGAGGCATCCATGAAGGTCATGGCAGGCCCTGAAAAGAAGAGCCGCGTCGTGACCCCCGAAGAGAAAAAGCTCACGGCCTACCACGAGGCAGGCCACGCGGTGGCGGGTTTCTACTGCAAGCACCACCCCCGTGTGCATGAGATCACCATCATCCCGCGCGGTCAGGCAGGCGGCTACACCATGTATCTGCCCGAAAAGGACCGCAGCTACGTGACCAAGGGCGAAATGTTCGAGGACATCGTGTCCAGCCTGGGCGGCCGTGTGGCTGAGCAGCTGATTTTGGAGGACATCTCCACCGGTGCCTCCAACGACCTGCAGCAGGCCACCAACATCGCCCGCCAGATGATCACCAAGTACGGCTTCTCCGAGCGGCTTGGCCCGGTGGTCTACGGCACCTCGCAGGAGGAGACCTTCCTGGGCCGCGACTTTGGCCAGGGCAAGGGCTACAGCGAGACGACCGCCGCCGAGATCGACAGCGAGATGCGCGATATCATCGACGAGGCCTACGAGACCTGCCGCCGCACCCTGACCGAGCACATCGACCAGCTGCATGCACTGGCACAGGCCCTGATGGAGCGTGAAAAGCTCAACGAGCAGGAGTTCAATACCGTGATGGCGGGCGGCAAACTGTCCCCGCGTGACGGGGACGAACCCAAGGCGGAGGCATCGGCCCCGGTCGAGACGGCCCCGGTGGAGCCTGCTGAGTCGGCCGAACCGGCAGAACCTGCCGAGCAGGCCGAGAATGCCCAGCTCGGCGAAGCATTCATCCCGGAGCAGGATGCTCCGACGAGCGAAGAATAAACCACGAAGGGAGCGAGTGTTGTGGAGGAAAATTTTGATCCGGTCGCACGGACAAGAGCGAATTACTACACTCCCGGCAGCCCGGTGCAGTTCGTCTGCGTGGAGCTGCTCAAGGGCGAGGCCAGCGGCGACCATGCGGTCTGCCTGACCTTTAAGAACATTTCCCGCGTGACCCTGACCGCATTGGAAATCCATTTCAAGTGCAAGGGCGTGGATGGCGTCATCCTCTGTGAGGACCAGTTCGAGTACCGCGACATCGAGGTCAAGCCCGGCGAGAGCTTCGGCATGGACGATGCGGTGTTCGTGACCCAGAAGGCCATCACCAGCGTGGATGTGTCTCTCCGAAATGTTTACAGCGGCAAAAAGGTCGTGCATCTGGACGCCATCAAGCGCGTCCGCCTGCCCGCCCCGCGCCGCCTGAGTCCGGAGCTGCAAAAGGCGCTGGAAGCCCGGATGAACCGTCAGGGCCTCAAGTATATGCCCCAGGTCTTCGAGAACGGCTGGTACTGCGCCTGCGGTTCCTTCCACCCGAAGGAAGAAGACACCGTTTACTGCACCGAGTGCGGCTGCGACCGCATCCTGCTGCAAAACGCACTGAACACCCTGTTGCAGCCGGAAAAGAAGGAGCCTGTGCCCGCCGCCGAGCCGGTGCGGCCTGTGCAGACGGAGCCGGACGAGCGCACCCGCGTTGTGGGCGCTGCCCCGGTCCCGCCGGAAGAGCCGACCCGCATCGTGGGCAGTGTGTCGCCCCGGACAGAACCGGATGCGGAGGCCACCCGCGTGATGCCGCCGCGCACGACCCTGCGGCCTTCGGCTGAGGAAGTGGGCAGGCCCGCTTCCTTTGCGCCGCCGCTGGAGAACGCGCCGGATGCAGAGAGCACCCGTGTGCTGGATGCTTCCACCCGTGCGGCATTTCCCGGCAAAACCAGCCCGGCCCATGCGGACGACGAGGGGACCCGCGTCATCCCGGCCAGAGGGCGGGAGACCGTTCGCCCGGCGGAGCCGGAGGACGCCGAAGAGGAAGAGCAGACCGAGCCCCGCGACGGCGTGGCCGAAACGCTCATCCGCTGGGTGCCGCCGCTCACGGCCATCATCTGCGCCGGCATCGCGCTGTGGGGCTTTGTGTACTATCAGTTCATGATGTAAAAAACGAACGGAGGAGGCCCAGCGCTTCCTCCGTTTTTGGTTTTCTCAAGGGAGGATACTATGCCAGACGAAACACTGCAAGTGGCATTTGAGATCAAAACGGCCTGCGACGAGATCAGCCGCAAGCTGCTGCGCTGGCACTGGGAGCGAAAGCCCGGTGCCCACAGCCTGAACGCCCTGCTGGAACACATCGCCCAGCGCCAGCAGGAGAGCCCGGAGTATTACGAGCGGATGCCCGACCTTTCGGGCAGGACGAGCTGGAGCCAGCTGGACACCACCCTGTGTATGCGGGTGCTGCTGGACCCCGAAAAGGACGCCGCCCATCCACTGGACCTGCTGGGCAATACCGAACACCCCGGTGCTGCCCGCCGCGCCTGCAACGCGGTGCGCACGGCCCGCAACGAGGCCGCACACGCATCGGACCGCACCGCCGGGACCCAGGCGGCCATCCTCTTCAACGAAGCCGTGGAGGCGCTGGAAGAGGGCTATGCGGGCACAGCCCTGCGCACCAGTGAGCTGGAGCAGTATTACCGGCAGGCGGAGGCATTTCTGGACCGCTGCGGGGCACGAAAGCCCGTCGCCAGGGCATCGCAGCCGGAGGGGCAGGAGACGCGCAGCACCGGAAAAACCCGGAACGCCAGCCAGCGGAACGGGTCAGGTTCGGGCGCTGCGGCCAGCCGCAGGCCGCGTTCCGGCAGCGCAAGCCGCACTGCGGGCAGCCGGAACGGCACGGCCCGCAAAAACACGACGAATCGCAAACAGGGGAACGGCAGACGCAGCCGGACGCCCCGCACGAATTACGCGGTGCTGGGCCTGCTGCTGGCCATGCTGGTGCTGGGCCTGCTCTTCCGCTGGATGGGGATGGGAAAATGAAACAAAAACTGATCTTTCTGGATATCGACGGCACCCTGCTGCCGCCGGGTGAGATGACTGTGCCGGACAGTGCGGTGGAGGCCCTCCGCCGTGCCCGCGCCAACGGGCACAAGCTCTTTCTCTGCACCGGGCGGAACCTCCGGATGACCGAACCGCTCTTCCACTACGGGTTCGACGGCTTCGTCTGCTCGGCAGGCGGCTATGTGGGCTGTGAGGGAAAGGTCCTGGTGGATCTCCCCATGGAGCCGGAGCAGGTGCGCGGCCTGCGGGCGGCGCTGCAAGCATACGGGGCCGAGTGCACACTGGAAGTGCGGGACGATACGTATGGCGGCATCAAAATGATCGAGCGGTTCGCCAACCTCTTCCCCAAAAAGCCGGGCCAGACCAACAGCGAGGCCGAGCGCTGGCGGAAGATGATGGAGTTCGGGATGACCATCCGCCCCATCGAGGAATACCACGGTGAGCCGGTCTACAAGATCGTTTTCATTGCGCCCAACGAAGCCTGCCTGACGGAGGTGAAGCGGCAGTACGAAGACCAGTTTGTCTTCTGCGAATCCCGCCTTGGCGACGAGGGCGGCGGCATCGTGAACGGAGAGCTCATCAACCGCAAATTCAACAAGGGCAGCGGCATCCGGGCCATTTGCAATTACCTGGGCTGCTCGCTGGCCGATACCATCGGCTTTGGCGACAGCGACAACGACTTGCAGATGACGGACGTTGTCGGCATCAGCGTCTGCATGGCCAACGGCTCAGACAACCTGAAAAAATGCTGTGACCGCATCTGCCCCGCCGTCACCGACGACGGCATCGCGCGGGAATTTGCGGCGCTGGGGCTGATCTGAGGACAAACCAACGAATTTGAACCGGACAGCATGTGGGCGTGGGAAAATGTTCGGTGCGGCCACACGGAAAATTACTACGAAGCGTCTCTTTTGACGCTTCATCTGGAACAGGTCCTGAAGCATTGGGACACCGAACGAGAAGCGTTGATCCAAGGCGCAAGGGTACTCACCGAACAGTTCCGGAGAAAAAATTAGAAGATCAAAAAGAAAAACGACCGGGAAGTCTCTTGGATGAGAGACTTCCCGGTCGTTGCGCTACATCTCTGCCCCGCCGTCACCGACGACGGCATTGCGCGGGAGTTTGCGGCGCTGGGGCTTATCTGAGCCGGAATGCCTCATACAAAAAGAGCGCACAATGGTGCTGGATAGCCCAGTGGAGCACCCGCTTGAGCCGGGGGAGCTGGCTCTCATCCAGCTCCCGGAGAACAGCCTGCACAAGAGGATCCCGGCAGATGGCCGCGATGTTCCGCAGGCTGTTTTTGTTGTGTGCGGCCTCCTGCGCGATGCAGCGGCGGACCCGGCCTAAAAAGGCCTTGTCGAGCCGCGGACGGTAGACTTCGGGCGGGAAGCGCAGGGCAAGCTCTGCCGAGACCTTCTCGTAGAACCGCTTTTCCCGCGCAAAGCGGTCGGCCCGGTATACACCGGTGAGGGAGGCAGGGTTCTGGCAGTAATAATAGAGAGGCTCCGGTACGATGGCGACTGCCCCGGCGTGGGCAAGATAGTCCAGATGGAACAGCAGATCTTCGGACAGGTACTCCCGCTCGGAGAGGAACCGGATGTGGTGCGCCCGGAGGATGGGCAGGGAGTAGAGCCCCTTCCAGACCGACATTCCGATCTCCACGTCGTAGGGATGGTGCGGCCGGGAGCCGACCATGCCGAGAAGAAGCTGGTCGATCTCAGCACCGGTGTAGAGGGAACGCGCATAGTCCTCCGGGGCAAGGCGGACGCTGCCGTCGGCGGAGACATCATAATAGCGGCAGAAGCAGGTGTCGGCCTGTGCCTGGGTGAGCGTGGTCAGAAGCCGTTCCAGCATGTGGGGGTCGGCGTAGTCATCCGGGTCAAGGAAGGCGACAAAATCGCCGACTGCATGGTCCAGCCCGGTGTTGCGGGCTGCACTGAGGCCGCCGTTGGGCTGGTGGACGACCCGGACGCGCGGGTCCTGCCGGGCATAGGCGTCGCAGCGGGCGGCGCAGCCGTCGGTGGCGCCATCGTCGATGAGAAGGATATCAAGGTCCCGGTGGGTCTGCCCCAGCAGGGACGTCATGCTGCGGTCCAGATAGGGCAGAACATTGTAGGTCGGGACGATCACGCTGATGCAGGGCATTCAGACCACCTCGCTTTCGGAAACTTGTGCGCCGACTTCTTTGCCGGCATGGTAATAGGTGAACCGGGTGCGGAATGCCTGCTCTGCGTTGGCGCTGAGCCGGGCGGCAAAGGCAGGGTCTGCGGCCAGCCGGTCCATCGCTTCGTGCAGAGCCGCTTCCTCCTTGGGCACCACAAGGCCGGTGACGCCATCGGTGAGATAGTCGTCTGTCAGGCCCTGTGTCTGGGTCACGATGACGGGTACACCGAGATCCATGGCCGTGAGGAAGGTCAGCTGCCCGGAGGCGACCTGGTCGTTTTCAAAGGCGAAGAGAACGGCTCTGGCGTTCCGCATCCGGCGCAGCATGGCCTCGCCGAACAGGTTTTGTTCGACCTGGATGTTGGGTTCCGGGCAGGGGGCGAGGACATCGCAGGCGATGCAGAGCGTTTCCGGGCGGCCCCGGAACGCCCGGATGAGGAAGTCATAGTCGCGGTTGCTGCGGCCGGTGGCAAAATAGTAGCCCTGCGCTTTCAGTGCCGGGTCGTCGTAGGCGGCGGGGTCGTGCGGGATCGAGCCGCAGTGGGCAAAACCGAATCGGGAAAGGGGCAGACCGAAGGTCTCGGCGTAGCGCGGGGCCTCGGCGCGGGTGGTCAGCAGGATGCGGTCCACTGCGTCGGAAGTGACGGCGTACCGCACGAAGCGCTCGAACAGCCTCCCGGCAAAGCCGGACCGCGGCTTGTAGATAAAGGTCATGATGACGAGCCGGAACCGCTTTTTGAGGTGGAACAACCGGCAGAAAAACGCGATGGCGATGCCGTAGAACTGCTGCCAGCAGAGCAGGGTCTTGCCGGAATACCGGGCCGGGTGGGTGATCACATGGAGCGCCACCGTGAAAAACTTGAGGTAGCGGCGCAGACCGTAGGTCTTGTTGTTGGGATAAAGCTCGACTTCCCAGGGGGAAGCGGTCGCTTCTTCCAGCCCGCGCACAAAGCCCTCGGCCTCCTCATAGTTACTGTCGATCAGCAAAGTGTATTCTGCCATATCCTGAACCTCCGCAATGTGATCTTGTCAGCCCCTCGCAGGATCGGGATCTCCGTGAAAAGGGGAAATTAGACTAAAATCATTATAAAGGATTTGCACATGAAAATCCATCTTTTTATCAAAAAACCGGGAAGCCTCTTGGGTGAGAGACTTCCCGGTCGTTGGTTTGATTGAAATTAGTAGTGCAGCTGGTCAGAGGTCAGCGCTTCCAGAACAGGGAGCATGGCGGCTGCCTCGGCTCTGGCGGCGGGCAGGTCCATGTCGCGGTAGTTGCCGCATTCCACTTCGCTGGCACCGGGGACAGCGCCCTCAAAGGCCGCCATGAAGCGGAAGGACTCCACCGTCAGCTTCAGTGCTTCGGCAGGGGTAAGGCCACGCGTGAGCAGATAGAAGCCGGTGCGGCAGCCCATGGGGCCGACGTAGATGACGCCGTCCCGGAAAGCGCTGTTCCGCGCGTAGGTGGCAAACAGGTGCTCCAGCGTGTGAGCAGCCCCGGTGGAGAGATAGTCGCCATGGTTCGGCTTCTTCATCCGGATGTCCCAGGTGAGCACATCGCCGTCCTGACGGCTCAGGTACATGCCGCGGTCCAGTTTGGTGTGGTCCACGCAGAAACTTGCGATCCGTTCCATCTCGTGCACCTCTTAGGCCTGCAGGCGCTGGACGCTGCCGTGGGCGCAGTCCACAGCGATGTCCAGACCGTCGCGGATGTGGCTGCAGGCACCCAGGGCACCCACGATGGTGGGCTTGAGCAGGGCCTTGCCGGCAATGGCGGCGTGGCTGTTCAGGCCAGCCTCCTCGACCACCAGAGCGGCAGCATCGCGGACGTACTCCAGCATCTCGTTGGTGGTGGAGGGCACGACCAGCACCATGCCGGGCTTGAACTTGGCGCGGACCTCGTCCAGCGTGCGGCAGACGCAGGCCTTGCCGGAAGCGCTGGTCAGGTCGGCGTTCTCGCGGCCGACGCCCACACCGGTGGACAGGCAGTTGCCGACCATGTGGATCTTGATCATGTTGGTGGTGCCGGAAACGCCCACGGGGACACCGGCGGTGACGACGGCCAGCTCACCGTTGTGCAGGTAGCCGTTCTTCTGGGCCAGAGCGGTGGACATCTCGATCAGCTCGTCGGTGCTCTTGGCGGGGCCCATCAGCAGGGAGGTGATGCCCCAGCTCAGGGAGAGCTGACGCTGGACCTGCTCGTTCATGACGCAGGCGATGATGGGCTGGGTGGGGCGGTACTTGCTCAGCAGGCGGGCGGTGTTGCCGGACTCAGACACGGTGACGATGGCGGCAGCGTTGACGTCCCGTGCGGTCAGGCAGGCAGCGTGTGCGGTGGCATCGCTGACGCTGATCTGGCCGTGGGCGGCATCCTTGAAGCGCTCGTCGCGGTAGTGGGGCTCGTTCTCGGTGCGCTCGGCGATGGCGGACATGGTCTTCAGGGCCTCGACGGGGTAAGCGCCCGCAGCGGTCTCGCCGGAGAGCATGATGGCAGAGGTGCCGTCATAGATGGCGTTTGCCACGTCGGAGATCTCGGCGCGGGTGGGGCGGGGGTTGACCATCATGCTGTCCAGCATCTGGGTGGCGGTGACGATGGGCTTGCCGAAGGAGAAGGAGCGGTCGATGATGTTCTTCTGGATGCCGGGCAGCTCGGTGAAGTCGATCTCAACGCCCAGGTCGCCGCGGGCGACCATGACGGCGTCGGCAGCGGACAGGATGCTGTCGATGTTGTTGACGCCCTCACGGTTCTCGATCTTGGCGATGATGCGGATGTTGGAGTCGTACTCGTTCAGCAGGTTGCGGATGTCGTAGACGTCCTGTGCGGTGCGCACGAAGGAGGCTGCGATGAAGTCGAAGCCGTTCTGGATGCCGAAGATGATGTCCTCGCGGTCCTTCTGGCTCAGGTACGGCATGGACAGATGGACGCCGGGCACGTTGACACCCTTCTTGGTCTTGATCTTGCCGCTGTTCAGCACGGTGCAGGTGATGTCGGTGTCGGTGACCTTCTCGATGCGCAGCATGATGAGGCCGTCGTCCAGCATGATGGTGCCGCCCTCGTGCACATCGTGGGGCAGGTCCTTGTAGGTGACGGAGCAGATCTCCTTGGTGCCCTCCACCTCGCGGGTGGTCAGGGTGAAGGTCTGGCCGGCTTCCAGCATCTCGACGCCGTTCTTGAACTCCTTCAGGCGGATCTCCGGGCCCTTGGTGTCCAGCAGGGCGGCAACGGGCTTGCCCAGCTCCTCGCGCAGTGCCTTCAGATTGGCCAGGCGGCCGCCGTGCTCCTCATAGGAGCCGTGGGAAAAGTTAAAGCGGGCCACGTTCATGCCGTTGGCGATCAGCTCGCGCAGGACATCCCCTTTGTCGGTGGAAGGGCCCAGGGTGCAGATGATCTTCGTTTTTCTCATGTTGATTACCTCGAACTTTCTCTATTCTACTCTCTATCTTAACGCAGCAGCCCGATCGGCTGCATTTGGCAGGCTCCGGCATTCGGGGCCTGCCGCGGCGAAAGACGCCAATATGGTCGTTCTCAAAACCATACCATAGTATATTATAAACGCTTGGATACAATAGGGCAAGAGGGAGTTGGCAAAGAATTGGTTAAAATTTCGTAAGGAATGCCTGCATCCGGAAAGCCCTTGCATCCGGGAGCGGAACTGCTTATAATGGAACCAGAAAAAGTCTCACTTTCGGGTGGGACGCTCTGGAAATGAAATGGAGAACAAAACTATGGAAAAACGTGTGTTTCTGATCGTTCTGGACAGCTTTGGCATCGGCGCAGAGCCGGATGCAGCCGCCTTTGGCGACGCGGGCACCAATACCCTCGGTGCCATTGCAAAGCACCCGAACTTTCACTGCCCCAATCTGCAGAAGCTCGGCCTGTTCAACATCGACGGCGTGACGGCAGGGGAGAAGACCGCTGCCCCGGCGGGGGCCTTTGCCCGCCTGCAGGAGCAGAGCATGGGCAAGGATACCACCATCGGCCATTGGGAGATCGCCGGTGTGGTCAGCCCGAAACCGCTGCCCACCTTCCCGAACGGCTTCCCGGAGGAACTCATCCATGCGTTCGAGGAAAAGACCGGCCACAAGGTGCTCTGCAACAAGCCCTATTCCGGCACACAGGTGCTCCGGGATTACGGCGAGCAGGCCATGCGGGAGGATGCCCTCATCGTCTACACCAGCGCTGACAGCGTCTTTCAGGTGGCCGCGCACGAGGAGCTGGTGCCGGTGCACGAACTGTACCGCTACTGCGAGATTGCCCGCGCGATGCTGAAGGGCGAATACGGCGTGGGCCGCGTCATCGCCCGCCCCTTCCTGGGCAGCACGGCGGAGACCTTCTACCGCACCACCAACCGCCACGACCTGAGCCTGAAGCCGCCCCGCGCCACCATGCTCGACCTGCTGAAGGACGCAGGCAAGGACGTCATCGCCGTGGGCAAGATCTTCGACATCTTTGACGGCGAGGGCGTGACCGAGAAGATCAAGACCACCGGCAACACCAACGGCATCGCCTTCACCAAAGCCTTGCAGACCCGCGATTTTGAGGGCCTGGCCTTTGTGAACCTCGTCGATTTTGATATGCTCTACGGCCACCGCCGCGACGTGGCAGGCTATGCCGCTGCTGCCACCGAGTTCGATGCGTTCCTGGCTGACTTCATCCCCGGTATGCGGGAGGGTGACCTGCTGATGATCACGGCAGACCACGGCTGCGACCCGTCCTATACCAAAACCACCGACCACACCCGCGAGTATGTGCCGTACCTCATCTGCGGCAGGGGCGTCAAGCCCGGCGTGGACCTGGGCACGAAGCTCTGCTTCGGCACCATCGCCCACACCGTCTGTGAGTACCTTGGTGTAGACGCTTCGACCCTGGATGGCCAGAGCGTATGGGAGAAGATCCGGAAGTAAAAGTCACAGGTTGAAAACAAAAGCGCCAAAGGTGCTTGAAGTATGGTTGAGGTTGTGGTAGACTAGGCCCTGTGCCTGTTCGTGAGGGAAGAGCAGAATCGCTCCTGCTTCCGGACAGAAAAAGGATTGGTTCAAACAAAGGAGATCATACAATGAAACTGAATCGTGCAATGGGTCTGGCAGTGGCCGCCGCTGTTCTGGCTTTTGCTGTGACCGGCTGCTCCGGCACCGCATCTTCCACCGCTTCCTCTGCTGCTTCCAGCGAGGCTGCCTCTTCTGTGGCTGCTTCGGAGGCCGCATCCAGCGAGGCTGCCGCCGCCAGCGTGGTCAGCACCGAGTCCCTCGAAGTGAACGGCAAGACCTACGATGCCGACTGCTACGGCGAGTTCACCCTCTCCAACGGCGACACCATGAAGCTGTGGAAGCTGAACGGCGCATACGACGACCTGAGCGCCCTGCCCATGAAGGGCATGGTCGAGGAGTTCCCCATCGAGGCTGAGGAGAACACCGTGTATGTGGCAGACGTGACCGCAAACGGCGAGACCACCCGCCAGTATCTGCGCGCCGACAAGGCTGGCCGCAACGGCACCGCCTCCGTCAAGACCTTCGAGCTGGAGTCCGCTGAATAATCCGCTCCAACATGAAACAAGAAAAAGTCCCGACCGGTCTGGTCGGGACTTTTTTTGCAGCGGGGTCTTATTCTGCGGAGCTGCTGGAACCGAACAGGGCATCCAGAACGGTGGACGCCGCCTGATGGAGCGAGGAGGCGGCCTGCTCGACCTGCTCCTGTGTGGGCAGGGAAATGGACGGTGCTTCGGAGGAGCTGCTGCTCTCGGCAGGAGGCTCCTCGGCGGGCACTTCGGTGGAGGCAGACGGTTCGCTGCCGGCCGGGGTTTCGGCAGGGGTCTCAGCCGGAGCCTCTGCGGGCTGCTCGCTGCTGGCAGGGGTCTCTTCCGGGACGCTCTCCGCAGGCTCATCCAGGACGACGCTGTCCGCCGGGGTCTCCGGCACGGAAACGGCGGCGTTGGGGTCTGCCGTCGGCGTGTGGACTTCGGTCTTCTCCGGAGTCTGCTGGGTGTCGCTGACCGTGCCCTCACCACCCAGCACGGAGGCGATCAGCTCCTTGGCCTGTGCCACCGAGCTTTCATCCGGTTTCATGACGTAGAGGCTCTGCCCCTTGGCGGAGTAGCACTGGGAGCTCTTGCCGCTGGAACCGGTGACGGAGTAGCTCTGGATATCCCAGTTGGCGAGGTCGCTCAGCTGCATCCGGACCAGCGCGGAGATCTGCTCCTGCGACAGGCTGGTGACGAAGCAGTCCGACACGGCGTCCATCAGCTTGGAAAAGCTCATCAGGACGGTGGGGGACTTGAGCTTGTTCACCATGGCGTCGATGACCTTCATCTGGTTGATGCCGCGCTGGATGTCGCCGGAAGCGAAGGCGTGGCGCTCGCGGGCAAAGGCCAGCGCGCTCTTGCCGTCCAGATGGTTCCAGCCCTCGGCAAAGGTGGTGGGGTCATAGTAACCGGGGCTGCCCACCGAGGTGAACGCCTGGTCGGAGTAGACATCCACACCGCCCACGGCGTCGATGATGCTGATGAAGCCCGCAAAATTGATGCGGATGTAGTGCTCCACATTCACGCCGTAGAGGTTGCCCAGGGTGGCCATGCTGGTCTCCACGCCGTACAGACCGGCGTGGGTCAGCTTGTCCTTACTGCTGGTACCCGCCAGATCGACGTAGTAGTCGCGCGGGGTATTGATGAGAGCCACCCGCTTGGTGGCGGGGTTGACCACAGCCAGAATGTTCACATCGCTGCGGGCCTTTTCGGTCAGCTCTCCGCGGTTGTCCACGCCGCTGAGGTAGATGACGAACGGCTCCTTGGTGATCTTATTCGCCTCAGCACCGGTGAGCAGGCCGGAGGTCACGTTGCCCAGCGCGGCAAGGCCCTGCTGCGCCCAGACGCAGCCGAGGGCCAGCGCCGCGCACAGGAAGACCGAGAAGACGCGGGAGACTCTGCCGGGGGTCCTGTACTCCTGGCAGCGCTTGACCAGCAGCCAGAACAGGGCCAGCAGCGCTGCAATGATGACGAGGTAGAGCGCGGGAAGCATCCGGGTGCGGCAGAGCTGCACGAAGGCTGCCACGCTGAGAATGGCCTGCAAGACCAGCAGGAACGACCCGAATTTCGAGCCGGAGCCTTTCTTTTTGCCAGGCTTTTGGGGCGGCCGGGCCGGGGAGCTGTTCTGCCGGGGCGGCTTTTTGGAGGGCGGCGGCGTCACCGGCCGGGCAGTCTCCGGCGCAAAAAATGCGGAGCTGTCCACCTCAACGGTGCGGTCCGGGTCCTTCCGTGCGCCCCGGTGGATGTGCCGGGTGGTGTCTTTTTCATCGAACATGGAAACTCTCCTTTTGACTGTGCCCTCAGGACAGCGGCGCGATGGTCAGCACGGCGCGAGCGGGCAGGCAGGTGGCGGTCTGATCTTCCGCCGAAAGCCAGCCGAAACTTTCGCAGATGTGGTCCGGGCAGGGCGAATCCACAAAGCGGGCGGCCCCGTCCTTCACCTCGATGTGGACGGTGTAGTAACCGGTGTCCACATCATAGGTGGCGTCGTTGTCCAGAGAAAACTTCTGCACCGTGTTGGCGTCGCCGTAAATGAGCTCGGCCTCCAGGGTGCTGCCGGTGGCGTGTGCGGCCCGCAGGGCGAACAGAACGCCCGCAATGGCCAGCACGGCCAGAACAAAGATCAGGTTGACGACAAGCTTGGAATGTTGTTTCATGGATCATCCTTTGTGCGGAAACAGTTGTTCGAGTTCGGCCAGCCAGAGCGCTGCCGCCGCATCGCTGGGCATCCGCCAGTCGCCGCGGGGCGAGAGGGTCACGCTGCCGATCTTGGGGCCGTCGGGCAGGCAGCTGCGCTTGAACTGCTGGGCAAAGAACCGCCAGTAGAAGTTGCGCAGCCATTTGTACAGCACTTCGTCCGGGTATTCGGCCCGGCCTGCAAAGGCCGCTTTGGCCAGCCGGAAGATCTTGGCCGGGCCGAAGCCGAAGCGCAGCACATAATAGAGATAAAAGTCGTGCAGCTCATACGGGCCGACCAGGTCTTCCGTCTTCTGCGCGATCTCGCCGTCCTTTGCGGGCAGCAGTTCGGGGGAGACGGGAGTGTCGAGGATGTCCAGCAGCACGGTCCGGAGCGCATCGGTGGCGGCGATGTCGGATTCGTACCGGACGAGGTGGCGCACCAGCGTTTTGGGCACCCCGGCATTCACGCCGTACATGCTCATGTGGTCGCCGTTGTAGGTGGCCCAGCCCAGCGCCAGCTCCGAGAGGTCGCCGGTGCCCACCACGAGGCCGCCGGTGCGGTTGGCGGTGTCCATCAGCTCCAGTGTGCGGACGCGGGCCTGGCCGTTCTCAAAGGTAACGTCCAGCACGCTCTCGTCCTGGCCGATGTCGGCAAAGTGGCTGTGGACCGTGTTGGCGATGTCGATCTCGGAGAAGGAAACATGCAGCTCCTCGCACAGGATCTCCGCGTTGCTGCGGGTGCGCCGGGTGGTGCCGAAGCAGGGCATGGTCACGGCCAGCACATCGGTGGTGGGGCGGCGGAGCTGCTTCATGGCGCGGACGGCCACCAGCAGGGCAAGGCAGCTGTCCAGCCCGCCGGAGATGCCGATGACGGCCGTTTTGGCGTGGGCATGTTCCAGCCGCTTGGCCAGACCGTCGGCCTGCATCTTCAGGATGAGCTCACAGCGCTCAGCGCGGCGCTGCGGGTCACCGGGCACAAAGGGGGTCGGGTCCACGAAGCGAGTCAGGGCGGTGTCGGTCAGCGTCAGGCTGAAGTCCACGGTCTGATAGCCGTCCGTGGAAGGCTCGAAGCTGGTGTTGCGGGCCCGCTCGGATTCCATCCGCTGGCAGTCCAGCTCCGTCTCGGCGTGACCGCCTGCAAAGGGAGCCGTTTCAGCCAGCAGGGTGCCGTTTTCCGCAATGAGGTCGTGGCCTGCGAACACCATGTCCTGGGTGCTCTCACCGTGCCCGGCAGAGGCATACAGGTAGCCGCAGAGCAGGCGGGCGGACTGGTTGGCCACCAGCGCCCGGCGGTACTCCGCCTTGCCGACCGTCTCGTCGCTGGCGGAGAGGTTCGCAATGACGGTGGCTCCGGCCAGCGCGTGGAAGGTGGAAGGCGGGAGCGCGCTCCACAGGTCTTCGCAAAGCTCCACGCCCAGCACGAAGCTGGGCATCTCGCGGCAGCGGAAGAGCAGCGAGGTGCCAAAGGGCACCTGCTGGCCGCAGACTGTGAGGGTCTCGACCTCGGTGGAGCCGGGGTTGAACTGGCGCTTTTCGTAGAACTCGCCGTAATTGGGCAGGTACGTCTTAGGAACAAGGCCCAGCAGCCGGCCGCGGCAGAGCACGGCGGCGCAGTTGTACAGCTTGCCCCGCACCAGCAGCGGCAGGCCCACCAGCGCCACGACGTCCAGCTCCCGGCTGGCGTCCAGAAGCGTCTGCAGGCCGGTCAGCGCGCCCTGCTGCAGCGTGCGCTGCAAAAACAGGTCGCCGCAGGTGTAGCCGGTGAGGCAGAATTCCGGGAATACGGCCAGCTTCACGCCGCGTGCAGAGGCTGCGCGCAGCTCCTGAAGGATCTGCGCGGTGTTATAGGCGCAGTCCGCCACCCGCAGTGCGGGCGAGAGAGCGGCTGCTTTCAAAAAACCATCTTTCATCGGAGGATTTCACATCCTGTCTGTTGTGTTTGACTACGGCGGACAGATGAATCGCCGTGGTGAACATAGTATACCACACTCCGGCCAAAACGGAAAGTCACAGAGTGGTAAAAGTTGCGGGAACAAACAAAAAGAGCTGCTGCGGGGCCTCCGCAGCAGCTCAGACAAAACCAAACATGGAAAACGAGATGGACCGTAAGCCGGGTTCTGTATTAAACGACGATCTGTCTCGACCTGCCATTGCTGGCAGGCTCATGCCACCATCGGGACACGCGAGCAGCGCTATCCGTCCCATATAGGTGTTGCTTCCGGTAGGGTTTACAAAGCCGCATGGTCACCCATGCGCTGGTGAGCTCTTACCTCGCCGTTTCATCCTTACCGCATTGCTGCGGCGGTTTGTTTTCTGTTGCACTTTCCCTGAGGTCACCCTCGGCTGCCGTTAGCAGTTACCGTGCTCTGTGAGGCCCGGACTTTCCTCAGAGCGGTCAAAGCCGCCCCGCCGCCGTATGTTCCACTCGTTTTCCGTTCCTCATGATACCATAAAAAAACAAGAATTGCAAGTGGAGGCAAAATTTGTTATAATAATTCATATATGGCGTAAAGATTTCGGGGAGGTGGCACAGGGATGAAATTGATCTTTCCGGTGCCGCCCGAAGCGGACGGCGCGCTGCTGCGCAATTTTCTGCGCCGGTGTGCCGTCTCCACCGAGCTGGCCCGCGCGGTCAAGTTCCACGGCAGCGGCTTCTGGGCTGGTGGACAGCCCATCCTGGCGAACCGCCGGGTCGAAGCCGGGCAGGACATTTGGTTCGAACTGCCTGCTGACGGGGCCGGTGTGGCCCCGCAGCCGGAGATCCCGGTGCAGGCCGTCTATGAGGATGCGTTCGCCATCGTGCTGGACAAGCCGCCGCACCTGGCTGTGCATCCCACGCTGAACTATCCGCTGGATACGCTGGCCAACGGCTATGCGGCCCGGATGGAGGCGCGGGGCGAGAGCCCGGTCTTCCGCCCGGTGAACCGGATCGACAAGGACACCAGCGGCCTTGTGCTGGCCGCAAAGAATGGCTACGCCGCTCCGCTGCTGGCCCGGAACGTCGAAAAGCTCTACTATGCCGTCGTGGAGGGCGAACTGCCCCTCGGTAAAGGCGTCATCGACGCCCCCATCGGCCGTCAGGCCGAGAGCATCATCGGCCGGTGTGTGACGCCGGACGGCAAGCCCAGCCGGACGGAGTATACCATAGTAAGAGCGGAGCACGGTCTCAGCCTGGCCGCCTGTGTCCCGGTGACGGGGCGGACGCACCAGATCCGGGTCCACTTTGCCTCCATCGGCCACCCGCTGGCCGGAGATGACCTCTACGGTGGGAACCGGGAGCGGATCGGGCGGCAGGCGCTGCACTGTGCAGAGCAGCGCTTCCGGGTGCCGGAATACGAGATAACGCCGGAGGGCATCCGCATCACGGCACCGCCTCTGGAACAGAGCCGGGCCGTCACCGTGAAAAGCCTGCTCCCGCCCGATCTGCGGGCACTTTTCGGGGAAGACCCCCTGGAAATATGAAAACTAAGTGAAAAGTCCGTGAAAGGTCTGCCCAATTTTTGTGAGGAACCTTGTTTCAGCGCGGACGGCGTGTATAATTGAAATGAATTTGTGATTTTTGATCCTTACAGTCAGGAAGGAGCAACCCCTTTTGATCGAAGAAAAGACAAAGGAGCCGATGCAGGAGGCTCCGTCAGCACCGCCGGTGAAGCACAAGCGGACGCTGCGGTCCCTCTGGGCACAGCTCCAGTGCAGCCGGCTGCTGCGGAAACACCGCTTCCGCCGGAAGACGCAGCGCCACATGAACGACCTTTCGCAGAAGCTGCGGGGGAGCGCTTTGGTGCTGCGGGTGGGCGAGACCCTGTATGCGTTGGGCTTTGCCGCCGAATATGCTGTGGTGCGCATGGGCCGGAATATCTCCGCCATCGCACGGTGGCTGGCGCACGGCATCCGCAATGTGTTCCATGAGCTGGCCGCGCTGGCGTTCCCCGGTGCTGCCCAGATGTTCCGGGACCTGTTCGGCCCGGTGATCCTCTTTTTCCGGGGCACGGGGGCACTGCTGGTGCACGCCCGCGCGGTCCGGAAGGAGAAAGGCTTCGGCGCGGCCGTCAAAGCCAGCGTCCATTATCTTACCAGCGGCATCCGGCGCAACCTTCGGCTGCTGCCCCGGATGGCCATGTACATCCTGCCGGTGTGTATGCTGGCGGTGTTCGTGACGGTGTTTGACCGCACCATCCAGCAGCCCTACGCATTGGCGGTGCAGGTCAATGGGAAGACCGTCGGCTATGTGGCCAACGAAGAAGTCTTCAACCTTGCCCGTGAGGACGTGATGGAGCGTATCAATTACGCCGGTACGGACAAGACCGACTGGACCATTGAGCCGAACTATACCATCTCGGTGGCGCATCAGGTCATGGACGAGAGCGAGACCGCCGACGCCATCCTGAAGAGCGCCAGCGACGAGATCAGCGAGGGCACGGCTCTCTACCTGAACGGTGAGCTGACGGCCGTGTGCGCAGACGGCGACGCCCTGCGCAGCTACCTGAACAGCCTGCTGGCCCCCTACGAGGAAGAGTACAAGAACGACGAAAACGTCACCGTCGGCTTCAGCAAGACCGTTCTGCTCGAAGACGGCATCTATTTCAACGACAGCTTCGAGGACGACAATTCCATCGAGGATATGATCTCCGGCGTCCGCCAGCAGGAGAAGACCTACACGGTCCAGATCGGCGACACCCTGTGGTCCATCGCCCGGAAGAACGACCTGACCTTCCGCGAGCTGTGTGCGCTGAATCCGAACTTCAAGGGGGCAGCCCTGACCGAAAGCTCCAACATCCAGGAGGGCGACACCCTCATCGTGACCAAAGAGGAAGCGACGCTGGAAGTGCGCATCACCAAGATGGAGACCCGGCAGGAGGAGATCCCCTTCACCACCGAGACCACCCAGTCGAACGAATATACCAAGGGCACGACCAAAACCTTGCAGGAGGGTGAGAACGGCCTGCGTCTTGTGACGCTGCAAAATGTCTACGACACGAACGGCACCCTGTTGGAACAGACCGTTGTTTCCACCCAGACCCTCAAGGAAGCCGTGCCCAAGAAGGTGGTCGTCGGCACCAAGAAGGTGACGAACAAGACCGCCTACATCACCGGCAGCGGCCAGTTCATCTGGCCGGTGCCCAACTACCGTAACTGCTCGCGCTGGTACGGCAGCGGCCACAAGGGCGTGGACATCTGCGCACCGGCCGGTACGCCCATCTATGCGTCGGCAGGCGGCACCGTGACCAAGGCGGGCTACAACAAGGCCGGTGCCGGCACGGGCTATGGCTACTCGGTCATCATTAGCCACTCCGGCGGCTATACCACCGTCTATGCCCACTGCCTGTCGCTGACCGTCAGTGCAGGCCAGAGCGTCCGTCAGGGCCAGCTCATCGGTTACGTGGGCAGCACCGGGCGTTCCAGCGGCAACCACTGCCACTTCGAGATCCGCCGCAGCGGCTCGTATCTGGCACCGCAGAACTTCTTCCCCGGCAAAAGATAAGGAAAAAACCTCGCGTTCTGCTGTGTGACGCTTGAGAGGTTCATTCTAACATAACCAAGGAAAAGGAGACGATTACTATGGCAACTCCCCACATCAGCGCCGAAAAAGGCGACTTCGCAAAAACTGTCCTGATGCCCGGTGACCCCCTGCGCGCAAAATTCATTGCAGACACCTTTCTGCAGGATGTCCGCCAGGTGACCGGCGTCCGCGGGATGCTGGGTTTTACCGGTACCTATGAGGGCCGCCCCATCAGCGTGATGGGCAGCGGCATGGGAATGCCCTCCATCGGCATCTACTCCTACGAGCTGTTCAAGTTCTACGATGTGGACAACATCATCCGCATCGGCTCGGCGGGCAGCTACACCGACAAGGCCAAGCTGTTCGACGTCGTGCTGGCCAACGGTGCGGTCAGCGAGTCCAACTATGCCCGCGTTCAGAGCGGCTTCGAGGGGGACATCACCCTGCCCAGCCAGACCCTGAACGACAAGCTCCGCGCTTCGGCGACCAGGCAGGGCATCCCCCTCATCGAGGGCAACATCCACTCTTCGGATGTTTTCTACCGCCAGCCCTCCGAGGAAAAGCCTACCTACTGGGAGAAGCTGCGGGATGAGCGCGGCTGCCTCTGCGTCGAGATGGAGAGCTTCGCTCTGTTTGCCAATGCCCAGGTCCTGGGCAAGAATGCCGCCTGCCTGCTGACCATCTCCGACAGCTTCGTTTCGCCGGAGATCACCACCGCCGAGCAGCGCCAGACCAGCTTCACCAATATGATGAAGGTCGCTCTGGGGGCAGAATACTGATTATGGGTTGAAAAGAAAGAGGGGGACGGCTACCACACGGTAGCTGCCCCCTCTTTTCAGGTGTCATCATAATGCCCGAAGCAGGACGCGATGATGATGTTTCCGTCCTGCTCTTTATAAACGATTCGGTGCGTGTCGTCGATTCGGCGGCTCCACCAGCCGCTCAGATCGCCCTTCAACGGTTCGGGCTTTCCGATGCCCTCGTAGGTGTTCCGCTGGATGTCCTTCAATAGAGTGTTGATCCGTTTCAGCAGCTTTTTGTCCCGCGTCTGCCAAAGACAGTAATCCTCCCAGGCTTCCTCTTCCCAAAGCAGTCTCATTTAATCTACCTCGATCAGGTCATGTTCGGTCAGCTTGGCTTTTCCGGTATCAATATCGTGCACGATCTGACGCAGGTGATTGATGTTGCTCTCTGCGTAGAACGGGTCAGCAGAGACCTCAAACGGAATGCGGTGTTCGCGCGAGACTTTCTTTGCAAAAATCGTGAAAGCGGTCGTCATGGAAAGGCCCATCTCGGCGCAGACCTCTTCCATACTGCGCTTCAGATCCGGGTCCATTCGAAAATTCACGTTGACTGCGTTTGCCATATATCTCAGCCTCCTTCTTAAACCTATTATAAGCACTTGTAATGAAGAGTGCAAGAAATTTCATTACAGAAAATGTGAAAAATCGGAACGCTTGCGGGAAAAGAAGGAATGGGGTATACTTTAATTGATATGAAAAAGGAGGAAGGGCAATGGAAAAGCAGGGAAGGGAAACGATTCCCATCACCCCATCGCTCCGCCTCGTTCCCTATTACCCAGCCTACGAGACTACGCTTCCGTGGTATCAGGATGCAGAGCTATGTCACCAGGTGGACAATCAAAACCGCATTTATGATTTGTCCATTTTGAAAAACATGTATGAGTATCTGAACGCCCATGGCGATCTGTTTTATATCGAGTATGAAGGAATCCTCTGCGGCGATGTTTGTTTACAGACCAGCGGAGAAATTGCCATTGTGATCTGCAAAGAATACCAAAACCGGCACATCGGGCGGGCCGTGGTAGGAAAGATCTTGGAGCTGGCACGGGAAAGGGACTGCCTGGAGTGTTTTGCGGAGATTTATTCGTTCAATGCACAGTCTCAGGCGGTGTTCCGCTCAATAGGATTTGTGCAGAAGGATGCAGAAATGTTTGTTTATCCGCTGAAATAAGAAGGAGGACTACACCATGACGAATCTGACGCTGGAAGAAAAGAAGGAGCTGATTCGGAGGGCACTGAAGGCCCGCGAGGGGGCCTATGCGCCCTATTCGGACTTTCTGGTTGGCGCGGCGCTGCGGGCGGAGGACGGCCGCGTCTTCACCGGCTGCAATGTGGAGAACGCCGCCTTTACCCCGACCAGCTGCGCCGAGCGCACGGCGCTGTTCAAGGCGGTGAGTGAGGGCGTGACCCGGTTCACCGACATTGCCGTCGTGGGGGCCCGCCGGGGCGAGGTGAACAAACAGATCACGTCGCCCTGCGGGGTCTGCCGTCAGGCGCTGTTCGAGTTCGGCGGGCCGGAGCTGAACGTCATCATGGCCAGGACGCCCGATGATTTCATCGAGCGCAGTATGGACGAGCTGCTGCCCTTCGGCTTCGGGCCGTCCAACGTGGCGGGCAACAAAGCGGTGGAGGAATGAGGCCGCAGACCGGGCAAAAAAACGCAAAATTGGACAAAAAGCAAGACTTTCACGCGAATTTTACAAAAAATCTGTAAATATTTTGTAATCGGAAATTCCTTGCTTTCGTCACAGATCCCGGCTATACTTGGTTCAGTAAATGTGCCAGTGTGCACATTTGGAACGTAAAACGCAAGTTTTCAAATCACATAAAAGGAGAGTTTTCACTATGATGATTTCTCGTCGTAACTTCCTGGCTGTGGCTGGTGCCGCTGCCGCTGCTGCCGCTCTGACTGCCTGTGGTGGTTCTTCCTCTTCCACCAGCACCGCTTCTTCCGCTGCTTCTTCTTCCGCAGCATCTGCTGGCTCTGAGGCTGCTGGCAAGATCACGAAGGTCGCTCTGACCTGCGATACCGGCACGATCGATGACGAGAGCTTCAACCAGGCTTGCTGGACTGCTGTTTCCGGCTACATGGGCGATGACTGCCAGTACTACATCCCCGAAGCAGATGCTTCCGATGAGGACCGCGAGACCATGATCCGCCAGGCTGTCAACGACGGCGCTGAGGTCATCGTCTGCGTCGGCTATCTGTACGGTGCTTCTCTGGCATGGGCTGCTGAGCAGTATCCCGATGTCAAGTTCATCGCCATCGATGTCACCCAGGGCGACATCGGCACCGATGCCATCCCCGCAAACTGCTACTGCATCACCTTCAAGGAGGAGCAGGCAGGCTATCTGGCAGGCTATGCTATCACCAAGGACGGCAAGAACAAGCTGGGCTTCCTGGGCGGCATGGCAGTTCCCGCTGTCATCCGTTACGGCTATGGCTTCGTGCAGGGCGCTGACGCTGCCGCACAGGAGCTGGGCCAGAACGTCGAGATCAACTACTTCTACGGCGGCCAGTTCTACGGTGACGCCAACATCACTTCCCGTATGGAGGGCTGGTACTCCAACGGTACGCAGGTCGTCTTCGCCTGCGGCGGCGGCATCTACACCTCTGCAGTTGAGGCTGCTCTGAAGAACAACGGCTACGTCATCGGCGTTGACGTTGACCAGAACTACATCGGCGCAAACGGCGTGGCAGACGGCACCTATGCCTACAACCCGTTCATCACCTCCGCCATGAAGGGCCTGTCCGCTGCGGTCGAGACTGCTCTGACCGACATCGAGGGCGGCGAGTGGAGCGAGATCGCTGCCACCAACGGCAACTTCGGTCTGGAAGATGGCGATTACATCGGCCTGCCCACCGATGACGACAGCTGGAACTTCGAGTCCTTCACCAAGGATGAGTACGAGGCAGTCAAGGCCAAGATCGCTTCCGGCGAGATCACCGTGGACAACAGCTCCGACGACGCAACCAAGCCCACCGTCAGCGAGTTCACCACCGTCACCTACATCCAGTAATTTTTCTGTAGTCTGCGAGGCTGCTGCATCACTCCTTCCGGCATTGCTTGTGCAATGCCATCTCCCTCAATGAGGGAGGCTTTGATTGCGGGCCGTCACGTTCAGGCTCCCTCCCAGAGGGAGCAGACGCGGCGGAGCTGTGACGGAGGGGGTGGGTGCAGCAGCCTCTTTTTGCAATTTCTGGAGAAAAACGTCTCGCAGAAAACTGTTCAGGTTGCACAAAAGTCGTACTTTTGATAGGACAAATCCTTAAAAATTCAAAAAGAAGTGTGCAAATCGGCAAAAATACGGTATAATGAGAGACAGAATAGTATAGGTGTCGAACCGGCACGAAAGGAGAGTGAGCAGATTGGCAGAGGATTTTGTGATCGAGATGCTCCATATTACCAAGGAATTCCCCGGTATCAAGGCAAACGACGACATCACCCTGCAACTGCGCAAAGGCGAGGTACACGCTCTGTTGGGCGAGAACGGCGCGGGCAAGAGTACGCTGATGAGCGTTCTGTTTGGCCTGTACCAGCCGGAACAGGGTAAGATCCTCAAAAACGGCAAGGAGGTCGCCATCCGCAACCCCAACGATGCCAATGCACTGGGCATCGGCATGGTGCACCAGCACTTCAAGCTGGTGGAGTGCTTCAGCGTTCTGGACAACATCATCCTGGGTGTGGAACCCAACAAGCTGGGCTTTTTGCAGAAGGCGGAGGCCCGCAGGAAGGTCATGGCCCTGAGCGAGAAGTACGGCCTGCGCGTGGACCCGGACGCCCTCATCAGCGACATCTCGGTCGGTATGCAGCAGCGCGTGGAGATCCTGAAGATGCTCTACCGCGACAACGAGATCCTGATCTTCGATGAGCCCACCGCAGTTCTGACCCCGCAGGAGATCGACGAGCTGATGGAGATCATGCGCGGGTTCAAGAAAGAGGGCAAGTCCATCCTCTTCATCACCCACAAGCTGAACGAGATCATGGCCGTTGCAGACCGCTGCAGCGTTCTGCGCAAGGGCAAGTATATGGGCACCGTGGACATCAAGGACACCACCAAGGAAGAGCTCTCCCGCATGATGGTCGGCCGCGATGTCCAGCTTCAGGTCGAAAAAAAGCCCGCAGCCCCCGGCAAGGTCGTGCTGGATGTGGAGAACGTTACCATGCACAACGCCCAGCACAAGAAGGATTCCGTCAAGAACGTCTCCTTCCAGGTGCATGCCGGTGAGATCGTCTGTCTGGCAGGCATCGAGGGCAACGGCCAGACCGAATTCGTCTACGGCCTGACCGGTCTGGAAAAGTTCAACTCCGGCAAGGTCACGCTGGACGGCAAGGACATCACCAATGCCTCCATCCGCGAGCGCTCGAAGGACGGCATGAGCCACATCCCCGAAGACCGCCACAAGCATGGTCTGGTGCTGGATTACAGTCTGGAAAACAACATCGTGCTGCAGCGCTACTGGCAGCCGGAGTTCCAGAAGAACGGCTTCATCCGCAACGAGAAGGTGCGGGAGTATTCCGACCGGCTGATCGAGCAGTACGACGTGCGCAGCGGTCAGGGAAGTGCCACCATCGTGCGCAGTATGTCCGGCGGCAACCAGCAGAAGGCCATCATCGCCCGCGAGATCGACAAAGACCCCAAGCTGCTGGTGGCCGTGCAGCCCACCCGCGGCCTGGATGTCGGCGCCATCGAATACATCCACCGCCAGATCGTGGCCCAGCGCGATAAGGGCAAGGCCGTGCTTCTGGTCAGTCTGGAACTGGACGAGGTCATGAACCTGTCCGACCGTATCCTTGTCATGTACGAGGGCGAGGTCGTGGGCGAATTTGATCCCAAGACCACCACCGTGCAGGAACTGGGCCTGTATATGGCAGGCGCGCGCAAGCAGGGAAAGGAGAGCAAGTAACCGATGAAAAACAAAAAACTTTCCCGCAGCAATCTGAACAGCTCCATCACGAGCGTTCTGGCCGCGCTGCTGTGCATCGTGATCGGCATGGCCGTCGGTTTCCTGGTGCTGCTGGCCATCAACCCGGCCCACGCCTGGGGCGATGGCTTCGTCCGCATCGTCAAGGGCGGCTTCTACGATGCCCCCTACGGCGTCGGCAAGGAGCTGGCCAATGCGGCGCCCCTTATCATGACCGGCCTTTCGGTCGGCTTTGCCTTCAAGACCGGCCTGTTCAACATCGGTGCAGCCGGTCAGTATACGCTGGGCGCTTACGGTGCTCTCTACTGCGCCATCATGCTCAAGCTGCCCTGGTTCGTCTGCCTGCTGGTTGCGGCCGTTCTGGGCGGCCTCTGGGGCGCGATCCCCGGCTTCTTCAAGGCCTATTTCAACATCAACGAGGTCATCACCTCCATCATGTTCAACTGGATCGGCCTCTACCTCGTCAATGAGCTGGTCTACCAGAACGGCACCGGCCCCATGTACGATGTGCGCAACACGCGCACCCTGAACCTGGGCAAGAATGCAGATTTTGCGCAGTCCATCATCCCGGATTTCGGCCTGAATAAGCTGTTCCAGACCAACAGCACCACCATCGCCATCTTCCTGGCGGCGGTCGTGGCGGTCCTGGTCTGGGTGGTGCTGAACAAGACCACCTTCGGCTATGAGCTGAAGGCCGTCGGCCTGAACAAGAGCGCTGCCCGCTATGCCGGCATCAACGAGAAGAAGAACATCATCCTCTCCATGGCCATTGCCGGTGCACTGGCCGGTTTTGGTGCGGGCCTGTTCTATCTGTCCAACGTGGGCCAGTGGAACCCGCTGAACTCCACCAGCCTGCCTGCCATGGGCTTCAACGGCATTTCCGTTGCCCTGCTGGCAAGCTCCAACCCCATCGGCACCATCTTCTCGGCCATCTTCATCTCCCACATCTCGGTGGGCGGCACCTTCCTTTCCACCAAGTATTACCCCACCGAGATCGCAGACCTCATCAGTGGTATCATCATCTATCTGTGCGCATTCTCCATGCTCTTCCGCGGCAAGATCCAGAAGCTGCTGTTCAAGAACGCGGACAAGACCAACGTGAACGCAGAGCCTGCCCCGGCGGAAAAGGCCAACGTGAAGAAGGAGGGCAAGTAAGATGCTGCTTTTGATCAAATATACTCTGCTGTATGGCATCGTTCTGATGCTGGTGGCGCTGGGCGGCATGTTCAGCGAGCACTCCGGCATCATCAACATCGCGCTGGAAGGCATCATGGTCATCGGCGGCGTGGCGGGTGTGCTCACCCTGACCATGCTTCCGGCCGGTCTGTCGCCGTTCCTCACCGTGCTCATCTCGGTGCTGGTGGCTGCGCTGGCGGGCGTGGTGTACAGCCTGCTGCTGGCGTTCGCTTCCATCAACCTGAAAGCGGATCAGACCATCGGCGGCACGGCCCTGAACCTGCTGGCGACGGCCATCGCGGTGGTCATCGCCAAGTATTTCAGCGACAGCGGCAGTGCCAAGCTGAATTATTCCAACAAGCCCTTCCTGTTCAGCATCGGCGGGCTGGAGCTGAGCATCTTTGTCCCGCTGGGCATCGTGCTGCTCATCATCAGCTATGTCGTGCTGTACAAGACCCGCTTCGGCCTGCGTCTGCGGGCCTGCGGTGAGCACCCCCAGGCAGCCGACTCGGTGGGCATCAACGTCTACAAGATGCGGTATGCCGGTGTGCTCATCTCCGGTGCGCTGGGTGCCATCGGCGGCATGGCCTACATCGTGCCGCCCGTCCAGACCTGGAACTTCGAGGTCGGTGTGGCCGGTGCAGGCTTCCTGGCCCTGGCCGTTATGATCTTCGGCCAGTGGAAGCCGTTCAACATCTGCGCCGCCGCCATGTTCTTTGCAGTGTTCAAGAGCCTGGCCAACATCGCCGACTCCACCTTCCTGGCCCAGTTCCACTGGTCCAGCAACATCTACAACATGATGCCGTTCATCGCCTCGATGATCATTCTGGCGTTCACGTCGAAGAACAGCATGGCCCCCAAGGCCGAGGGCATCCCCTACGACAAGGGCTCCCGCTGATCCGTTCGCATCGCAACAGTTCCACAGGGCGCAGCTGCTTTCGGGCGGCTGCGCCCATTTTCGTGGAAAACGAACAAATGCAGCTTGATTTTGCGGCAGGATTTGATATACTTGAGACAAGAATATTCGAGGAGTGTGACTTTATGCGCATTTATGATCTGATCGCCAAAAAGCGCGACGGCGGCACCCACACCCGCGAGGAGCTGGAAGCCATCGTCAACGGCTTCGTCAGCGGGGAAGTGGCCGACTACCAGATGGCCGCCTGGATGATGGCCGTCTACCTGCGCGGCATGACCGACGAAGAGACCGCCGAGCTGACCGATGTGATGGCTCACAGCGGCGTGATGGTAGACCTTTCGCCCATCCCCGGCATCAAGGTGGACAAGCACTCCACCGGCGGCGTGGGCGACAAGACCACGCTGGTCATCGCGCCGGTGGTGGCGGCCTGCGGCGTCAAGATCGCCAAGATGAGCGGCCGCGGCCTGGGCCACACCGGCGGCACCATCGACAAGATGGAGAGTGTGCCCGGCACCCGGACGGCCCTCTCGCAGGAGGAATTCTTTGCGCAGGTGAACAAGATCGGCCTGTCGGTCATCGGCCAGAGTGAGGGCATCGCGGTCGCCGATAAAAAGATGTACGCCCTGCGGGATGTGACGGCCACCGTCAGCTGCATCCCGCTCATCGCGTCATCCATCATGTCCAAAAAGCTGGCGTCCGGTTCGGATGCCATCCTGCTGGACGTCACCACCGGCACCGGTGCCTTCATGAAGACCGTGGACCAGAGCATCGAGCTGGCCAAGCTGATGGTCTCCATCGGCACCCACCATGGCCGCCGCGTGGCCGCGATGATCACCGACATGGATACCCCGCTGGGCCACAACATCGGCAACAGCCTCGAAGTGATGGAGAGCATGGACGTCCTCAAAGGAAAAGGCCCGGCAGACCTCACCGAGGTCTGCCTGCAGCTGGCCGCCAACATGCTGGTGCTGGCCGGTAAGGGCACGCCGACAGAGTGCCGCGCCATGGCCGAAGCAGTCATCGCGGACGGCTCCGCCTTCGCCAAGTGCAAGGAGATGTTTGCGGCCCAGGGCGGCGACATCCGTGTGCTGGACGATTACGACCGGTTCGAGAAGCCCGCTGCCCGCTATGAGCTGCTGGCCGAACAGGATGGCTACATTACGGCCAACGACGCCGAGAAGATCGGCTCGGCCAGTGTGCTGCTGGGTGCAGGCCGCCAGAAAAAGGGCGACCCGCTGGATTTTGCTGCCGGCATCGTCCTGCACAAAAAGCGCGGCGACTACGTCCACAAGGGCGAGAGCCTGGCGACCTTCTACGGCGCAGCGGACAAGTTCGCTGCCGCCGCCGAGGAGTACCGCAGCGGCCTTGTCTACGGCACCGAAAAGCCCGAAGAGGCCCCGCTGGTGTATGCCCTTGTCACCAAGGATGGTGTGGAACGGTATTAAGAGATCAAACAAAAGGCAGAGCCGGGATTTTTCGGCTCTGCCTTTTGTGTCAGTTCTGCTTTTGTACGATCAGCCCGCTGAGGGCAACGGCAAGCCCCAGAAGAACGAGTCCGGCCCCGGCCTGCCCGAAAATGTCCCCGATCGCACCCACGAGCGGGCTGGCGGGAATCATCAGCAGACTGTAGGCTATGTTGTCCATGCTGATGAGAGTGGCCCGCTGGTCACTGGGGATGGCATCGTTCAACAGTCGGTTCTCGTGCAGGAGCCAGGCACCCAATACGCCTTCGGCCAGCATACAACCCAAAATGCCCACCAGTGCAGGCGCGGCACCCACGCAGAGGCATCCGATGCCGCAGAGCAAGGCACAGAGGGTATAAAACCGCCGGAAACTGTGCAGGTGGATTCGACGACTCAATTCCGTACCCAGCATAGCAGCCAGATTGCTGAACAGTAACGGAAGAAACAGCAGCGAAGTGGGATATCCCAGTTCTACCAGACGCTGTTGAAAGAACATGATGCTCAGATAGTTGGAGCCGCTGATGACGGCGCTGGACAGAATGAGTCTCCCGACTGACGGGCAGGAGCGGAGGACCCGCAGGCTGTCCTGGATCAGCTGAGCAAATTGGGCGGGCAGCTCCCGCAGAGGATGCTGCTTCCGGCTGGCCTGCGTTTCGGTGACGATGGGTTCCTCTAAACGTGTGATGGCAAGGGCAGAAATGCTCTCAAAAGCGGCGCTCAGAAGATAAAATCCGGAAAAGCCCAGAAATTTGTGCAGAAGACTGGTCAGTGAACCGAGGGCATTGGTAACATTTGTGATCTGGTACTCATTGGCCGATACTTGAATGTAATCTTGTTCGCGGCCCGCTTGCTTCAAGCTGTCGTAGGTCAGTGCAGAACTGGTGCCGGAGAACAGGGCGTTGGACAGTGCGTTCAACGCCATAGCAAGGCAGATGACAAACAGGTTCGGGGCAAAGGCTATCAATACGTTGTAGGCCACGACCAGGACACCGCCCAAGACGAGGGCGCGCTTACGGCCGAACAGGTCAGCGGCCATCCCGCTGGGAAGCTCGGCCAGCAGACTGACCGTATAATAGATGCTTTTGGCAAGACCGATCTCCAGCAGTGAGAAGCCCCGCGCGGCCAGCAGGGCCACCCAGACCGCATCCGTGATGCGCAGGCCGGAGAAGAAATCGGAAAGATAAATACAACGGAGCTGTCTTTTCAGGTTAAGCGGATGGTTCATGGGAACACCCTTTCTATTGAACAAATCGATTTCAAAATAGAAAGTGCGCCTTTTTGATGATCCTTCGTACAACCTCTCAGCCTCGCTCACGCTCGACAGCTCTCCTGGTAGGAGAGCCTCTGGCGAAACCGGACACGCGGTGTGGACTGCCAAGGCCTCTCCTACAAGGAGAGGTGGCAATGCGAAGCATTGACGGAGAGGTTGTATCAAAACTGCGTTTGGAAAAGAAAAAACGCACAGCAAAGCTGTGCAGCGCAAAATTCATGCTCCACGCTTTGCTGGAAGAAATATCTGCCAATGAGGACAAGGCCCGCACGTTCACGCAAAAAAGACCTGTGTGTTCCGCAGGGTCTGCCCGGCATGCCAATGGCTTTCCCTTCGAGGGGGGAGCTGGCTGCACAGCAGACGGAGAGGGATATCCCCTAAAAATGGGCGCACTTCGAGCCGGAAACGCTGAATCTACGACGCGGGATTTCGAGTAAACCGTGCAGCAGTTCCGACCATTCAGGTGCGCCCTCCTTCCAGTAAATCGTTGAATCGACTATACCACATTTCCACACAAAATGCAAGAACGGTTGGAAAACCCCAGAAAACCGCATAAACAGTGGAACTATCCATCGAACTGTGTTATACTAAACCTGTATTTTCGTTTGGCAAGACACTTCCCGCAGGGAAGAAAAGGAAAGGAATTTTCGACTATGAAGATCATTCTGGTGGGCGGCGGCAAGGTCGGCACAGCGCTGGCGCGGCAGCTCAGCGAGGAGGGCCACAACGTAACGGTCATCGACACGAACAAGGCCCGCGTGGAGCACCTGAGCGAGTCCTACGACGTGATGGGCATTGTGGGCAATGGCTCCTCCATCACCACCCTGTCCGAAGCCGGAATTGAAGAAGCCGACGTGTTTATCGCGGTCACCGGCTCGGATGAGCTGAACCTGCTGTGCTGCATGTTCGCGAAGAAGGCGGGCCACTGCCACGCCATCGCCCGTGTGCGCAACCCGTCGTACAGCCATGAGCTGGACTTCATTAAGAAGCAGATCGGCATCTCGGCCATCATCAACCCGGAAATGGCGGCGGCGCGTGAGATCTCGCACCTGCTGCGCTTCCCCGGCGCCAGCAAGATCGACACCTTTGCGGACGGGCGCGTCCGGCTCATCAAGTTCACCCTGACCGATGCGCAGGAGCTCGACGGCGTGGCCATCCATGAGATCCCCACCCGCCTGAAGAGCGATATCCTCGTCTGCGCCGTGGAGCGGGCGGGCGATGTCATCATCCCCAACGGCAACTTTGTGCTGCAGACCGGCGACCAGGTCACCTTCCTGGCCACGCAGGAGAAGGCGCACGCGTTCTTCCAGCGCATCCATCTGGCGGTGCGCCCGGTGCGCAATGCCATGATCGTGGGCGGCGGTGCCATCGGCTTCTATCTGAGCCAGGAGCTGCTGGAAAACCATGTCCGCGTCCGCATCGTGGAGCGGGACCCGGAGCGCTGCAATGTGCTGGCCGAGTCCCTGCCCGAAGCGCAGATCCTGTGCGAGGACGGTTCGAACCGGGAGTTCCTGCTCTCGGAAGGGCTGGAATCCACCGAGGCGTTCGTGGCCCTGACCAACATCGACGAGGAGAACGTTCTGCTGACCCTGTTTGCCAAAAAGCATTCCAACGGCAAGCTGGTCACCAAGATCAACCGCCTGGAATTTGATGACATTCTGGCCGGGCTGGACCTGGGCAGCATCGTCTACCCCAAGTACATGACCTGCGACTACATCGTCCAGTACGTCCGTGCCTTGCAGAACGAGGCGGGCAGCAACATCAAGACGCTCTACCGCATCCTGGACGACCGCGTGGAAGCGCTGGAATTTACGGTCCATGAGGAGAGCCAGGCCACGGGAGTGCCCCTGAGCCGCCTGCACCTCAAAAAGAACACCCTGCTGTGCTGCATCACCCGCGGCAATGAGATCAAGATCCCCCGCGGCGGCGACCAGATCCAGGTGGGCGACAACGTCATCGTGGTCACGCTGGAACACGGTCTGCACGACCTGCGGGACATCGTGGAAGACTGACGGAGGCGTGGCATGAATTATGCGATCGTTTTGCGGCTGCTGAGCTACATCCTGCTGACGGAGGGCGCTCTGCTGCTGCTGCCCGCTGCGGCCAGCCTGTGCTATGGCGAGTGGTTCGTGATGGGCGTCTTCCTGTTCACAGCGGCGCTCAGCGCGGCGCTGGGGGCACTGCTCCACCGCATCAAGACCAAAAGCCAGATCTTCTATATGCGCGAGGGCTTTGCCACCACGGCGCTCTGCTGGCTGCTCATCAGTGTGGTGGGCGCGGTGCCCTTTGTCCTGACCGGCTGCATCCCGAACCCGGTGGATGCCCTGTTCGAAACGGTGTCCGGTTTCACGACCACCGGCGCGTCCATCCTGCCCGGTGTGGAAGACCTGCCCAAGGGCATCCTGTTCTGGCGCAGCTTCACCCACTGGGTGGGCGGCATGGGCGTTCTGGTCTTTCTGCTGTCCCTGCTGCCGCTGACCGGCGGCTCCCACGTCAACCTGATGAAGGCCGAAAGCCCCGGCCCCCAGGTGGATAAGCTGGTGCCGAAGGTGCAGTCTACGGCAAAGATCCTCTACGGCATTTATTTTGGCCTGACCGTCATCGAGTTCGTGTTCCTGCTGTTCGGCGGGATGCCGGTGTTTGAGTCTCTGCTCACAGCCTTTGGCACAGCGGGCACCGGCGGCTTTGGCTTCCGGAACGACAGCTTCGGCAGTTTTTCGCCCTACATCCAGTGGGTCGTGACCATCTTCATGATCCTGTTCGGCGTCAACTTCAACGCCTACTTCCTGCTGCTGATGCGCCGGTTCCGCCGCGCGGCCGCCAGCGAAGAGGTGCGCGCCTATTTCCTCATCATCGCTGTGGCGGTCGGCATCATCACCTGCAACATTTACAGCATGTACAACGGCCTCGGCGAGGCGCTGCGGCAGGCGGCGTTCCAGGTGGGTTCCATCATCACGACCACCGGTTTTTCCAGCTGCGACTTTGACCTGTGGCCCACCCTCTCGAAAGAGATCCTGGTCATGCTGATGTTTGTGGGTGCCTGTGCGGGCAGCACGGGCGGCGGCATGAAGGTCAGCCGCCTCCTGATCCTGGGCAAGACCCTGAAAAAGGAGCTCAGGCAGGCCCTTCACCCGCAGGTGGTAGCCCCGGCCCGGATGGACGGCAAGCTGCTCAACCACGAGACCATCCGTGCAACGAACGTCTATGTGGCAGCGTACATCTTCATCTTTGCAGCGTCCTTCCTGCTCATCAGTCTGGACGGCTTCGACATGGTGACGAACTTCACGGCCATTGCCGCCACCCTGAACAACATCGGCCCCGGCCTGAATCAGGTCGGCCCCATGATGAACTTTGGCAGCTACTCCAACCCCGCCAAGCTCGTCATGATCTTCGACATGCTCGCCGGCCGTCTGGAGATCTTCCCGATGCTGGTGTTCTTTCTGCCCGATACGTGGAGGAGATTCTGATTGAAATCGACGCGGAACCGTGATATACTGAAGCAAAGAGGTGATTTTCATGAGCGTTCGGGAACAACTGAATGAACTGACGGCGGCATTGCCGGATTATAAGCTGGCCTATGTGCTGGCCTATGTGCAGGGACTGATAGCAGATGAGACAACAGACCAGGCGGACGATGCCTACTGTGAGCAGCTCCTGAAAAACTACCGGGAGAATCCTGACCCGCACAAGCATGATGCGGTTCCGCTGGAAGAGCTTGCACAGGAACTGGGGATCGCACTATGAAGTATCACATTGTAGTGGAAAAGTGGGCGGCAAAGTTTATTCGCAAACAACAGCCTGCACAGCAAAAGCGAATCATGCAGGCACTTGCTCAGCTTCCATTTGCAGGGGATATCAAGCCGATGGCGGGTTCAGAAGGATTCTACCGACTGCGTGTCGGTGACTACCGCATTCTGTATACCGTGGAAGAAGAAATCATCACAGTCCGTGTGACCGATGCGGGAAATCGCGGCGATATTTACAAGTAAGAAAAGCAAAAGGACTGTCACCCATTTGAGTGGCAGTCCTTTTTGTATGCAGCAAATGCAGCAACGTTCAGAACGTCAGATCGACTTTTTCCTGTGCGCGGTACTGCAAGGCTTCCAGCACGGAATCTTCGTCGAGGAGCTGCTTTCCGGCCAGGTCGGCGACGGTGCGGGCCACCCGGAGGATGCGGTCATGGGCGCGGGCAGAGAGGCCCAGCGCGTCGTAAGAAGCGCGGAGGAGCTGCTCGGCACCGGGGGTCATCCGGCAGATCCGGCGCACCTGCCCGGCCGTGAGCTGGGCGTTGCAGCGGACGCCCTCGAAGCCGGGAGCGGCGTAACGTTGGGATTGGATCTGGCGGGCCTTCAGCACCTGCTGGCGCAGCGCGGCACTGCTCTCGGCAGGGGAGGAGGCGTGAAGCTCATCGAAGGCGACAGGGTCCATCTCGACGCAGAGGTCGATGCGGTCGAGCAGCGGGCCGGATACCCGGCTGCGGTACTGCCGCACCGCGCTGGGCGAGCAGGTGCAGGCGCGGGTGGGGTGGCCGTAGTAGCCGCACTTGCAGGGGTTCATGGCGGCTACCAGCTGAAACCGGCTGGGGTAGGTAGCGCTGCCTGCGGCGCGGCTGACCGTGATCTGGCCGTCTTCCAGCGGCTGGCGGAGCACTTCGAGGCTCTCGCGGGAAAACTCCGGCAGCTCGTCCAGAAACAGGACGCCGCAGTCAGCCAGACTGCATTCGCCGGGGCGGAAATTGACCCCGCCGCCAGCCAGAGAAGCGGCACTGGCCGAGTGGTGCGGGCTGCGAAAGGGCCGATGGGTGATGAGCCCGCGCCCTTTGGGCAGCTGCCCGGCGATGGAGTAGATCTTGGTCGTCTCCACAGCCTCTTCACGGCTGAGCGGCGGCAGGATGCCGGGCAGACGCCGGGCCAGCATGGACTTGCCGGTGCCGGGTGCGCCGATCAGAAGCACGTTGTGCCCGCCTGCGGCGGCAATGACCATGGCCCGGCGGGCGAGGGGCTGGCCCATGACGTCTGCCAGGTCCGGGGCATTGTTCCAGCTCTCGGCGGGGTCGAAGGGGATGGACACTGTGGGGGCGATGGGGGAGAGGCCGCGCAGCGCGTCCACCACCTCCCGCGCGGTGCGGGCCGGGTAGACCTTCATCGCGTCGCCGCCCGCCTCGGCTGCTTCGGCGGCGTTCTCGGCGGGGACGTACAAGGCCCGGACGCCGTCGGCGGCAGCGGCCAGCGCCATGGGCAGCACACCGGACACCGGGCGGAGCGCACCGTCCAGCGCCAGTTCGCCGAGGAAGGCGGTATCCTGCGGCGGGGGTTCCAGCTGGCCGGAGGCGGTCAGAACCGCCAGCAGCAGGGGCAGGTCGTAGACCGGCCCGGTCTTGCGGACATCGGCAGGGGCCAGGTTGACCGTGATGTGCCGGTCCGGCCACTTGAAGCCCAGATTCTTGACGGCGGCACGGACGCGGTCGCCGCTCTCGCGGACGGCGGAATCCGGCAGGCCCACCAGCGAAAATGCGGGCAGCCCGCCGGAGATGTCGGCTTCGACGGCCACAGCAAAGCCGGTCAGGCCATTCAGGCCGTAACTTCTCAGAACAGAGTACATAAGATCCTCCTCAGGGAACCACCGAATGGCGGCAAGTTCCCAATTTTTGGCAAAGAAACGGCTAAGAAATCGTCAGAACTCGAATTTCGACAGATTATCATCTTGATTTTCATTATAGTTTGGGGTATTGATAATGTCAATGTGTGAAATGAGGGAGGAAAGACCATGATCGTAAAGGAATTCTGTCAGTATGTCCGCTCTTATTCGGAGCTGGAGGGGCTGCAGCATGCCCACACGCTGTATTACTCTGCCCGACGCATCGAGATGGGCATCGTGCTGGAACTGGCACAGGAACAGAGCGGGAGCTGCACGGTCAGCCGGGTGCTGTGCCCGGCGGGGAATTTTCCGCAGGCCATGCGGGTGATGCGGTACCTGTGTGAAAACGGCATCGGCCCCGGCCAGTGGCTGGAAATTCTGGACGACCTGCACCAGCCATTTTGTCTGCTGACGCCGCCGGACACGGTGCAAACGCCCCCAAATGCGGATTTTGGGAAGCGATTTGTGGTATTTGTATGATTTCTTTGGCAAAACTTCTTACATAATATGGAATTGACACAGACGAGCCAAGCGTTTATAGTATAAGTAGGTTTGGAAAAACTGCCCCTTGGCAAAAACAATAAAGGTAAGGTGTGTGTAATATGTATCTGGATGAGTATAAGCGCTGGCTGGCAGCGGATCTGGAAGACGCTGACCTGAAGCCGGAACTGGCCAGGATCGAGGGAAATGATGAGGAGATCAAGGACCGTTTTGCGGTGGCCCTGAAGTTCGGCACCGCCGGTCTGCGCGGCGTTCTGGGTGCTGGCACCAATCGCATGAACATTTATGTCGTCCGTCAGGCCACCCAGGGCCTGGCCAACTGGGTCAAGACCCAGGGCGGCAATCAGACCGTTGCCATCAGCTATGACAGCCGCCTGAAGAGCGACATCTTTGCAAAGACGGCGGCCGGTGTTCTGGCGGCCAACGGCATCAAGGTGCGCATCTATGATGCCCTGATGCCCGTGCCGGCCCTGAGCTTTGCCACCCGCTACTACGAGTGCAACGCCGGTATCATGGTCACGGCTTCCCACAACCCCGCCAAGTACAACGGCTACAAGGCCTACGGCCCGGATGGCTGCCAGATGACCGATGACGCCGCCGCCATCGTTTACGACGAGATCCAGAAGACCGATGTGCTGACCGGCGCAAAGTACATCTCCTTCGCCGAGGGCGTGGAGCAGGGCCTCATCCGCTTTGTCGGCGATGACTGCAAGAAGGCCCTGTACGATGCCATCGAGGCACGTCAGGTCCGCCCCGGCCTGTGCAAGACAGCTGGCCTGAAGCTGGTGTACAGCCCGCTGAACGGCTCCGGTCTGGTGCCTGTGACCCATGTGCTGAACGATATGGGCATCACCGATATCACCATCGTGCCGGAGCAGGAGTACCCCAACGGCTACTTCACCACCTGCTCCTACCCCAACCCGGAGATCTTCGAGGCCCTGAAGCTGGGCCTGAACCTGGCCACTGAGACCGGCGCCGACCTGATGCTGGCAACCGACCCCGATGCTGACCGCGTGGGCATCGCCATGAAGTGCCCGGATGGCAGCTATGAGCTGGTCTCCGGCAACGAAATGGGCGTTCTGCTGCTGGATTACATCTGCGCCGGCCGCATCGAGAAGGGCACCATGCCCAAGAACCCCGTGGCCGTCAAGTCCATCGTTTCCACTCCGCTGGCTGACGCGGTGGCAAAGCACTACGGCGTGGAGATGCGCAATGTCCTGACCGGCTTCAAGTGGATCGGCGACCAGATCGCCAACCTGGAAGCTGCCGGTGAGGTGGACCGCTTCATCTTCGGCTTCGAGGAGAGTTACGGCTACCTGGCAGGCCCCTACGTCCGCGATAAGGATGCCGTCATCGGCTCCATGCTCATCTGCGAGATGGCTGCTTACTACCGCAGCATCGGCTCCTCCATCAAGCAGCGTCTGGAAGAGATCTACGCTCAGTACGGCCGCTACCTGAACAAGGTGGACAGCTTCGAGTTCCCCGGCCTGACCGGCATGGAGAAGATGGCTTCCATCATGCAGAAGCTGCGCGACGAGCCTCTGACCGAGCTGGCCGGCCACAAGGTCGTCAAGGTCACCGACTACAAGAAGCCCGAAGAGACCGGCCTGCCCGCCGCAAACGTCCTGATCTACACGCTGGAGAACGGCGCTACCGTCGTGGTCCGTCCCTCCGGCACCGAGCCGAAGATCAAGACCTATTTCACCACCCTGGGCAAGGACCTGGCCGAGGCACAGGCCCAGAAGGATGCTCTGGCTGCTGCCATTGAGCCGATCCTGAAGTAAAAGCAAACGATTTTTGGAGCTGTTGCAGGACTCCTTCCGGCATCGCTTGTGCGATGCCACCTCCCTCACAGAGGGAGGCTTCATAGCTGACCGCAGCGTTCAGGCCCTCTCCCAGAGGGGGCTGGCGCGGCGAAGCCGTGACTGGGGGAGTTTCTTCAACGGCTCCATTTTTTATTGCCCGGTGCAGTTGCAGTTTGCCGGGCAATACGCTATAATATTCAATGTATCATTCTGTGCTTTCTGGAAGGCACGAAAAACGGAAGACAGGGTAGGTGTCAGAAGTGGAAAAACGTGTGACGGCGGTCCTGGTGGCCGCAGGTTCCTCCACCCGGATGGGGTTCGACAAACTCAGCTTTGATCTGGGCGGGGAGACCGTGGTCCAGCGGAGCATCCGCGCCTTTGCGGAGTGCCCGCTGGTGGATGAGATCGTGCTGGTGGCGGGTAAGAACCGCGCCTTTCTGGAGCAGCAGGCTGCGGCCTGCCCAAAGCCGGTGCAGGTAGTGCCCGGCGGGGCCACCCGCGCCGAGAGCGCGAAGAACGGTGTGCTGGCGGCGCACGGCGACCTTGTGGCCGTCCACGATGCGGCCCGTCCCTTTGTGAGCGAAGCCGTCATCGAGGCGGCCGTCTACGCCGCAGCGGCCTGCGGGGCCGCGGCCCCGGCGGTCCCGGTGAAGGACACCGTCAAGCGGGCTGTGCGCGGCGACGGCAAGACCGTGCCGGAGGCCTGCATGGTGGCCGAAACGCCCGACCGCAGCACACTGTATGCGGTGCAGACCCCCCAGTGCTTCGACCGTGCCGCCTATCTGGCTGCGCTGGAAGAGCTGGATGCAGAAAAGGCCCGCCTCGTCACCGACGATTGCAGCCTGTTCGAGCTGACCGGACGCCCGGTGCAGCTGACCCAGGGCGACTACGCCAATCTGAAGATCACCACGCGGGAGGACCTGCCCCGCCCGCAGCAGAAGGAAGGAGAACCTATGCGCATTGGTCATGGTTATGATGTTCATCGTCTCGTGGAGGGCCGCAAGCTGATCCTGGGCGGTGTGGAGATCCCGTATGAGAAGGGCCTGCTGGGCCATTCCGACGCCGACGTGCTGGCCCACGCCGTCATGGACGCTGTGCTGGGCGCAGCGGCTCTGGGCGACATCGGGAAGCACTTCCCGGATACCGCCCCCGAATATGCCGGGGCCGACAGCCTGATGCTGGCCCGTCATGTGGCCCGCATCGTCCGGGAGAACGGCTGGAAGGTCGAGAACATCGACTCTACCATCCTCTGCCAGAAGCCGAAGCTGGCTCCCTACATCCCCGCCATGCGCGAAAAGCTGGCCGAAGCCTTCGGGATGCCGCTGGACGCCGTGAGCGTCAAGGCCACCACCGAAGAGCATCTGGGCTTTACCGGCGAGGGGCTGGGCATCGCCGTCCATGCGGTGGCTCTGATCGAAACGCTGTAAGCAGGAGAAACTTTCATGACTCTGAACTCGATCATCGCGAATTTCCAGACGTTCAAGCTGGCGGACCTTCTGGATATTATCATCATCGCGTTTCTGATCTATCAGCTGCTGGGCATCATCAACCGCACCCGCGCCGGGCAGCTGGCCAAGGGTGCCCTGCTGGTGCTGGCCGTCTATCTGGTGGCGAACGTGCTCAACATGCGCACGGTCACATGGCTGCTCAACTCGCTGCTGCAGGTCGGCCTGCTGACGCTGGTCGTGCTGTTCCAGCCGGAGATCCGCCGTGCGCTGGAACGGATGGGCCAGACCGACCAGTGGGCCTCGAAGCTCTTCAATGTGAAGGGCCGCTACAACGACCCCAGCTTCAAGGGGGCCTGGCGCAGCGCTATCATCGCCATCTGCGACGCCGCCGAGCGCTTTTCCGAGACCAAGACCGGCGCGCTCATCGTGCTGGAGCGCAGCACCAATCTTTCTGAGATCGTCCGCACCGGCACACCGGTGAACAGCGCGGTCAACCTGGAAGTGCTGGGCACCATCTTCTACGAGGGTACCCCCCTGCACGACGGTGCCGCCATCATCGAGAACGGCCGCATCAAGGCGGCGGGATGTGTGCTGCCGCTGTCCAATAACCTGGACCTCGGCAAGGATATGGGCACCCGCCACCGCGCCTGCCTGGGCATCGCGGAGAACTCCGACGCCATCGCCATCGTCGTCAGCGAAGAGACGGGCATCATCTCCATGGCCAAGAACGGCGTCCTCATCCGCCACTTTGACCGCCAGACCCTGTACACCCGTCTGGTGGATGAGATGATCCCCAAGGAGACCGCCAGCGAAAAGACCGACAACAGCTGGAAGGGCAGAGTCAAGCGCCTGCTGAGCTGGGTGAACCAGAAAGAGGAGGACGAGCAGTCATGAGCAACGAGCCGAACAAGAGCGGCACAAAGCCTGCCATCCAGCACAGCAAGAGCATCCTGGACGACCGTCGCATCCGGTTGCTGCTGGCCGTCGTGGGTGCCATCGTGGCCTGGATGGTCGTCACCATCGTGGTCCAGCCCGGCACCACCAAGACCATCGCCAATGTGCCGGTGGATTTCACCTACGATTCCGCCGCGTACACCTCCCGCGGCCTGAGCATCGTCAACGCTCCGGAAAAATACGTCACTCTGAAAGTTTCCGGCGACGGCTACACCATCGGCAGCCTCACGGCGTCCGATTTCGTCGTCTACCCGGACTGGTCCGGTGTGCGCGACAGCGGCGAGAAGACCCTGCATCTGCAGGTGCGGGGCGTCAACGGCCTGCTGAACGGCGTTACCGTCTCCATCGAGGGCGGCGACAACAGCGTGGACGTGGTCTTTGATGTGGTGGAGGAAAAGACGGTCCCCATCACGGTGACCACCAACTACCTGACCATTGCCGATGGATATATTTTGTATGGGACGGAGCTTTCGAAGGAGAGTGTGACCCTCTCCGGCCCCAGCACCGAGATCGACAAGGTGACCACCTGCACCGCTGAAGTGACCCACAACGGCGAGCTGACGGAGTCCGTCACCCTCGATACCGCCCTGCGGTTCTACACCAACAGCGGCAGCGAAGTCAAGTTCGCGTACACCACGCTGGAAGAGTCGAGCGTGGAGGTCACGCTGCAGGTCTACAAGATGGCCACGCTGCCCGTCAGCGTCAGCTTCATCAACGCCCCGCGCGATTTTGACGACTCGGTGCTGACCTACACGCTGAGCAAGAAGACCCTGAACGTGGCGGGCCCGGCCAGCCAGATCGACAAGATGTCCACCCTGTCCGTCGGCACCATCGACCTGTCCACCTTCTCGCTGAACAAGGTCTATGAAATGCCCATCGAGCTGCCCAGCGATATCCGCCTGCTGGACAACATCTCCACCATCACCGTCAGCTTCGATTCCTCCAAACTGGAGACTAAGACCCTGAATCTGCCCGCCGCGTGTGTGCAGGTGGTCAACCTGCCCTCCACCTATACCCTGACGGTGGAGACCGAGCGTCTGATGAACGTGACCCTCTGCGGCCCGGCGGGCGCGATGGAGGCCCTGACGCCGGAACAGGTCGTCATTGAGATCGACGCAGACGACTTCGCGGTGGCCATCGGCCAGCAGAACATCGCATGCAGACTGTATGTGCCGTCCAACGGCAAAATTTTCGCGCTGGGCAGCTATGTCATCCAGTGCAAGATCGAGAGCAACTAAAACGCAGCCCGCTCCGTCCATACTGTATGCAGGGGGCGGCAATGAAAAAGAAAGCAATCATCGTATGATTTTGGTAAGAGACATCAGGCTCCCCCTTTCCGCCGGGGAGCCGCAGGCCTTTGAAAAAGCGCTGCACCTGGCCCGCATCCCCCGCAGCAAAGCCGCCCATCTCGGTGTGGCAAAGCTGTCGGTGGATGCCCGCCACGGCCAGCCCAGACTGGTCTATACCGTTGCGGTAACGCTCAAGGACGAGGGTGAGGAATCTGCATTTGCAGGGGCCTCGCCCTGCGTTGCTCTCCGCAGCAGGACCGATTTTTCCGTCCGGAACGGCACCGAGCCGCTGGCCCACCGGCCCATCGTCTGCGGGCTTGGCCCGGCGGGGTTGTTCGCGGCGCTGCTGCTGGCCCGGCAGGGCTACCGGCCCATCGTGCTGGAGCGCGGCCCGGCGCTGGACGAGCGGGTGAAGGCGGTGGAGCATTTTTCCGCCACCGGCGAGCTCAATGAGAACGCGAACATCCAGTTCGGCGAGGGCGGCGCAGGCACGTTTTCGGACGGCAAGCTGACCACCCGCATCGGCGATGCGCTGTGCGGCTTTGTCACCGAAGTGTTTTTGCAGCATGGTGCCCCGGCGGAGATCGCCTGGAAGCAGAAGCCGCATGTCGGCACCGATCTGCTCCGGGGCGTCATCACCTCCATCCGGAAAGAGATCGAATCTCTGGGCGGCGAGGTGCATTTCAACACGGCCCTGACCGGCTTTGTGCGGAAGGACGGCAGGCTCGTCGGCGTTCAGACCACGCAGGGCAGCTTCCCGTGCGAGGCGCTGGTGTTCGCGGTCGGCCACTCGGCGCGGGATACCTTTGAAATGCTGATGGACAGCGGCCTTGTGCTGGAGTGCAAGCCGTTCAGCGTGGGCTTCCGGGCGGAGCATCTGCAAAGTGCGATCGAAAAGAGCCTCTACCACGAGGCGGCGGGCCACCCGGCGCTGCCGCGCGGGGAATACCAGCTGTCCCAGCATGTGGGCAGCCGGTGTGTCTACACCTTCTGCATGTGTCCCGGCGGGCAGGTGGTGGCCTCGGCCAGCGAGGCGGGCCGGGTGGTGACCAACGGCATGAGCTACCACGCCCGCAGCGGCAAAAACGCCAACGCGGCGGTGGTGGTCAGCGTGGGAGCCGAGGATTTCGGCAATGACCCGCGCCGGGCCATTGCATTCCAGCGGGAGCTGGAAGCCAACGCCTATCAGGCGGGCCGCGCCGGGGGAGCCTATGCGGCCCCGGCGGAAAATGTCCGGAGCTTCCTCGAAGGCCGGGGAGAACTGCACATCGGCACGGTGGAGCCGACCTACGACCGGGGCGTCGTGGCGGCAGACCTGGGCGCTTTGCTGCCTGGGGAGCTGGCCGACACCCTGCGGGCCGGTCTGCGGGCGTATGAACGCAAGATCGCCGGGTACACCGCGCCGGACGCGGTCCTGACCGGTCTGGAGACCCGCACCAGCAGCCCTGTGCGGCTGAAGCGGGAAGAAGATCTGGAATCGGCCCAGCTGGCAGGGTTGTACCCCTGCGGAGAAGGCGCGGGCTATGCAGGCGGCATCATGAGCGCCGCCGTGGACGGCCTGCGGGTCGCCCGCGTGATCATCGGCCGGTATCGTCCGGCAGAAGGGTGAGAAGATTTTGATGAACGATCGTGAAAACGATAGGATGAAGGAGACCGAAGGCCAGCAGGTGCAGCGGGAACTGGAAGACCAGCTGCGTGAGTTTGGCGACACCATGTCCGATGCGTTCCGCTATGGCTTTGAGGGCCGGGGCATGGAGATCGGCGACCGGGCCTGGGATGTGGGAAAAGCAGCCGTCCATGCGGCCAACTTCGGCATCTCGGAAGCGGGAAAAGCCCTCCGGAACAGCCGGAACGAATACTACAAAGCTCAGCAGGAGGCACAGAAAACCGGGCCCCGGAACGCGGGCGGGATGCCCCAGTGGGCCAGACAGATCTTTGGCCTGAAAGGGGAGCAGACCCCCGTAGACCTGCTGCGTGCAGACTGCAAAAAGCGCCAGAACGGCGGTGCAGCCCTGCTGGCCGTGGGCATCACCTTCATGGTGATCTTCGGGCTGGGGACGCTGGGCTGCCTCATCGGGCTGGGCATTATTTCGCCGGCTGACGTTGTGGTGTCGGCTACGGAGGACGGCAGTGTGCTGATGACGGGCACGGACTACGTTATGAACACCGCCTACAACGCGCTGGGCATCGTCGGCAGCGTGCTGGCCCTTGTCACGGCGGGCTTTGGCTGGATGACGGCCTGTGGTTCCGCCTGGGTGAAAGCCGGAAAGCAGCTGGGGCAGTTCGCCGATCTTGCGGATACCACCGACTACCACAAGGGCCTTTCGGTCCGGATGCTGGCCGATCTCGTCCACCAGAACCGGAAAAAAATGCTGAAGAAGCTGCAAAAATACATCCGCAAAGGCTGGCTGAACGGATGGCTGGATGAAAAAACGGAAACACTCTATCTGACGGCGGAGGATTACCGCGCCGCGCAGGAGGCCAGAGCCGCTGTGCAGGCAGAGCCGGAACCCAAGGCCGAACCGCAGGCGGAACCCCAGGAGACCCCGCTCAACCTCGAAACGACCCGCCGCTTCGCCAAAGTGCTGGCGCAGGAGCAGCAGCTCATGCAGGACGCGCAGGGCGTGGAGGAGCTGGCCCACATGCAGAAGACCACCGAGGCCATCTGTGACTGGCTGGAAGCCCACCCCGAAAGCCTGCCGAAAGCACGGCGGTTCGCGGAATACTATATCCCGACCACCCTCAAGCTCCTGCACACCTACAACGATGTGCAGGGCCAGAAAGGCGATAATGCCGAGAGCATCCGCCGGGACATCGCGGGCATCCTGCATACGCTCAATCAGGCGTATGACAACCTCTACGATAATCTGCTGAGCGATGTGGCGCTGGATGTCTCCAGCGAGATCGCGGCATTGCAGGGAATGCTGGCCAACGACGGCCTGACCGGGGAGGGATTGCGATGACCTGCCGGGCATGGACCTTAAAAGAATTTGACCGCACCGCCCTCAAGGAACTGACCTCCGCCATTGCGGAACAGAACACCGAAGAACTGGAGCAGAACGCTCTGGACGATGAGCCCTGGAGCGAGCAGAAATACGCCGCCACGCTGGCGGCACAACAGAAGGAAGCGGGCCTGCTGGCGGGCGTCCTGGCTGCGCGCGGCATCACCGACCCCGCTGAGGCGCTGACGCTGCTGGCAGGCGAGGAAGAGCTGAGCGACCCCATGCTCCTGACGGACATGGACAAAGCCTGTGCCCGCATCCTCGAAGCCATCGACAAAGAACAGACCATCGTTGTTTACGGCGATTATGATGTGGACGGCGTGACGGCCACGGCCCTGCTGTACCAGCATCTCAAGGGGATGGGCGCAAACGTCAAGTGCATGCTGCCCAGCCGCGAAGGCGACGGCTATGGCCTTTCGAAGAACGCCGTCCAGTCCATCCACGACAAGGGCTGTCAGCTCATCGTCACGGTGGACAACGGCATCTCTGCGCTGGAAGAAGCCGACTTTGCGGCTTCGCTGGGTGTGGACCTCATTGTGACGGACCACCACCTGCCCCACGACACCCTGCCCCACGCAGTGGCCGTTGTGGATCCCCGCCGCGCCGACGACCACAGCCCCTTCAAGGGCCTGTGCGGCGCGGGGGTGGCCTTCAAACTCTGTGCGGCGCTGGATGGCTGCCCGCCGGAAGAGATGCTGGACTACTGCGGCGACCTGGCCGCCGTGGGCACCGTGGCGGACGTCATGCCGCTGACCGGCGAGAACCGCACCCTCGTCAAGGCGGGCCTGAAACTGCTGCAGCAGACCGACCGGCCGGGCTTTTCGGCCCTGCTGGAAGAAGTCGGCTTGGCGGGCAGGCCCATCACGGCCGAGAACGTCAGCTATGCCATCGCGCCCCGCATCAACGCGGCGGGGCGGATGGACAACGCCGTCACTGCGCTGCAGCTCGTCCTCTGCGAGGAGGAGGAGCGCGCCGAGGAGCTGGCGCATAAGCTGAACGAGATCAATGTGGCCCGGCAGGAGACCGAGCAGGAGATCGTCCGGGCTGCGCAGGAGCAGCTGGATGCGGAACCCGCCATCCTCGAAGACCGGGTCATCCTCATCTGGGGCCGGGACTGGCACCCCGGCGTCATCGGCATCGTAGCCTCCCGGCTGGTGGAAAAGACCGGCCGCCCCGTCATCGTCGTCTCGGTGGATGAGCACGGCGAGGGCAAGGGCAGCGGCCGCAGTGTGCAGGGCTTCAACCTGCATGCCTGCATCGCCTCGTGCGAGGACATCCTGCTCCGCTTCGGCGGCCACGCCATGGCGGCGGGCCTCTCGGTGCGGGAAGAGAATCTGCACGAGCTGCGCCGCCGCCTGAACGAGTGGGCCGCGCGGGAGTGCCCCGTGCTCCTCACGCCGCCGCTGGAATGCGACCTGTCCATCCATCTGGACCGCATCACCGTGGAGTCGGTCCGGCGGCTGGAACAGCTGGCTCCCTATGGAGCCGAGAACCCCACCCCCGTTTTTGTGCTGGAAAAGGCCGTCGTCGACGGCATCTACCCGGTGTCGGAGGGCAGGCACTGCCGCCTGCGCCTGCGGCAGGGCAGCGCCAGCATGTATGCCGTCTGGTTCGGGATGCACCCGGAGCAGCTGCCCTATGCCATGGGCGATGTCGTGGACGTTGCGCTGAACCTTTCGGTCTACGATGCGCCGCGCGGGGCACAGCTTTCGGGCCGCATCCTGGAGCTGCACCCGGCGGGGCTGGGCAATGCGGCCGCCGAGCAGACGGCGCTGGTGCAGGCGCTCCGGCGCGGCACCCCGCTCACGGCGGAACAGAAAGCAACCGTGGCGCCCAAACGGAGCGATATCATCACAGTGTACCGTGAACTGCAGGCCCGGCGCTGGCACGCTGAGGATCTGCAGCCCCTGTTCGCAAAGCTGGGGGAGCACAACACCGGAAAAATCTTAGTCGCACTCACCGCTCTCGAACAGGTGGGGCTCATCACGGTGCAGGAATGCGGCGGGGCAAAGTTCTGGGCACTGGTGCCCGCACAGGGCAAGAAGAATCTTGCCGACGCACCGATCTTGAAATGTCTGGAGGAAGAGTAAATGCCAGAGGGAAAAAGTATGCTGGACCCGGTCAAGCCGGAGGATTCTTATTCCGCAAAAACACACCTGCATCAGGCCGTGAGCAACCCGCCGGAAGTGGCGACGGTCGCAGCCACGGCTCTGCCTGCCAACGCCCCCGAAGGGACGCTGCCCAGTGAGGTGCGCCCGGAGATCATCACCTGGGAAAAGCTGGTGGAGGCCATCCAGGCCAGCGGCAAAGCCTACAATATGGAGATGATCCAAAAGGCGTATGACCTGGCCAACAATGCCCACAGGGGCGTCTGCCGCCGCAGCGGCGAGCCCTACATCTGCCACCCGCTGGCCGTGGCCCGGCTGGTGCTGGACCTGGGCATGGACACGGAGAGCATCGCCGCCGCCCTGCTCCACGATGTGGTCGAGGACACCCCCACTACCCTGGACGACCTGAAGGCCGCCTTTGGCGAGGAAGTGGCCCTGCTGGTGGACGGTGTCACCAAGCTGACCAAGATCCAGTTCTCCAACATCGAAGAGCTGCAGGCTGAGAACCTGCGCAAGATGCTGCTGGCCATGAGCCGCGACGTCCGCGTGATGATCATCAAGCTCTGCGACCGGCTGCACAACATGCGCACCGGCGATGCCTGGCCTGAACAGAAGCGCCGCGACAAGGCCCGCGAGACGATGGAGGTCTATGCTCCCATCGCCAACCGCCTGGGCATCCTGAACGTGAAGGAAGAGCTGGAAGACCGCAGCCTGCACTATCTGGACCCCGTGGGCTACAACGAGATCAGCAAGATGCTGAGCGAGCGCGCGGGCGAGGAGTTTCTGGCCAGCGTGTCCGGCGTCATTGAGCAGCGGCTGGAAGAGAGCGGCATCGAGGGTGCGACCATCAAGCGCCGCGTCAAGAGCATCTACGGCATCTACCGCAAGACCATCATGCAGAACAAGTCCTTCGACGAGATCTACGATATCTATGCGGTCCGCATCATTTTGGATACGCTGGCCGAGTGCTACAGCACTCTGGGCCTCATCCACGATATGTACCACCCGCTGCCCAACCGCTTCAAGGATTATATCTCCACCCCCAAACCCAACGGCTACCAGAGCCTGCACACCACCGTCATCGGGCACGAGGGCATCCCCTTCGAAGTCCAGATCCGCACCCGCAAGATGGATGAACAGGCCGAGTACGGCGTTGCGGCCCACTGGAAGTACAAAGAGGGGCTGGACGGCCACGACAAGCTCGATGAGCGTCTGGCCTGGGTCAGCCAGCTTCTGGAAAATCAGCGCGTCAGCGAGGATTCCGGCAACCTGCTGCACGACCTGAAGAGCGACCTGCTGCCGGAGGAGGTCTTCGCCTTCACCCCGAAGGGCGATGTCATCAACCTGCCCGCCGGTGCCACCTGCATCGACTTCGCCTATGCCATCCACTCTGCCGTCGGCAACCGGATGGTGGGCTGCAAGGTGAACAACCGGATGGTCCCCATCGACCACATCGTCTCCACCGGCGAGATCATCGAGGTCATCCTCGGCCCGGCGGACAAAGGCCCCAGCCGCGACTGGCTCAAGATCGTGCGCACCAGCGAGGCCAAGAGCAAGATCCGCAACTGGTTCAAGAAGATGCGCCGGGAAGAGAACATCCAGCAGGGCCGCGATGCGCTGGCCCGCGAACTGCGCCGCGAGATGATCTTCATCCCGGACGACGAGCTGGATGATTTCATCGGCAGCTGCTGCCGCCGCCTGCGCCAGAACAACGCCGAGGAGCTGTATGCGGCCATCGGCTACGGCGGCATCACCATCGCCAACTGTCTGCCCAAGCTGAAAGAGGAGTGGCAGAAGCTCAAGGCCGAGGAAGACAAGACCGAACAGCTGGCCAAAGTGGATCTGAGCAAGGTCCATGCCACCGACGGCGTCGTGGTGGAAGGGTTCGACAACACCCCCATCAAGTTCGCCAAGTGCTGCTCGCCGCTGCCCGGCGACCCCATCGTGGGTTTCATCACCCGCGGGTTCGGCGTCTCCATCCACAAGCAGAGCTGCGCCAATGCCATTTCCAGCATGAAGGACCCCACCAACGCCCCCCGCTGGGTCAAGGCGTACTGGGCCGACAGCGTCAAGGACAGCTACAAGGCCGGCCTTGAGATCGTGGCGCTGGACCGCAACGAACTGCTGCGGGACGTGCTGAGCGCTCTGGCCGACATCCGGGTGCCCATCTACACGATGAACGCCCGCCAGGTGGAAAACAACTGCGCCGTGGTCAGCCTGACCATCGGCATCAACAACACCGAGCATCTCAACCGGGTGGTAGCCCGCCTGTCCAAGATCAAAGATGTGCTCAAGGTCACAAGGAGTTAAACCATGCGTGCAGTCATTCAGGCCGTTTCGTCGGCCAGTGTCCGGGTCGATGGGGGCGAGCCCCGCGCCATCGGCCCCGGCCTTGTCATCCTGCTGGGCGTCCGCGACACCGACTCGCTGGACATCGTGCCCAAACTGGCCGAAAAGTGCGCGGGCCTGCGCATCTTCAAGGATGAGAACGACAAGCTGAACCTCAGCGCAAAAGACCTTGGGTATTCGGCGCTGGTGGTCAGCCAGTTCACCCTGTATGGGGACACCCGAAAGGGCTTCCGGCCCAGTTTCATCCACGCAGCCAAAGCCCCGCTTGCAGTGGACGCCTACGAGCTGTTTCTGGCCGAGATGAACAAACAGGGCCTCCGGGAGGTCCGGCACGGAGAGTTCGGGGCGGATATGCAGGTGGCTCTGGTCAACGAGGGGCCCTGCACCATCGTCATCGACACCGACGAGTGGAAAAAGAAGGATTGAGAGGGATAACATGCAGGCATTTCATCTTCTCGGCTCTGCGCCGTTTTACACCAACAGTTTTCTGCTGCTCACCAAGGCCGGCCATGCGGTCATCATCGACCCGGCGGCCGGGGTGCAGGAGTACGATCAGATCCTGCGGGACCACGGTGCCGTGCTGACGCACATCCTGTGCACCCACGGCCACTACGACCATGTGGGCAGCGCCGGTGTGCTGAGCCGCGAGTGGGGCGCAAAGATCTGGTGCGAAGCCGCCGACTGCGCCGGGACCCAACTCTTCCCCCTGAAGAGCGCCGATTTCGGTTATGGAGAGGGAACCAACCTTTTGGTGGATGAGCTGACCTTCACCGCATGGCACACCCCCGGCCACACCGAGGGCAGCGTGGTGCTGCTGTGCAGCGAGTATCTCTTTGTGGGCGATACGGTCTTTCAGGGCAGCATCGGCCGCACCGACCTCGAAGGCGGCAGCGACCGCAAGCTGGAGGCGAGCCTGCGCAAGTTCGCGGGCCTGCCCATCCCCAAAGAGACCCAGCTCCTGCCCGGCCACGGGGATTTCTCGACCTATGGCGAGGAGCTGGAGACCAACTATTATATCAAAGCCGCACTGCGGAACGCATAAAAAAGGCAGGAACACATGAAGATCTATATCACAGGGCTTGCATCCGGCTACGAGGTCGAGCATCTGGTCCGGCTGTTTTACCCAATGGCACCGCTCACCCTGACCCCGCCCGAAGCCGGGGAGGACTGTGTGTGGGCCGAGCGGAAGCCGGACGGTCTGCTGGCGCTGGTGCGGGAGCACGGCGGGCAGGAGACCGTCTCCGCCCCGCTGCCGGGGCCGGACGGCGAGACCGAAGCCTTTGCCCTTGCCAGCCTGACCTATGACCTGCTGCGCCGCTGGACGGGCATCCGCCCGCCCTGGGGCAAGATGACCGGTGTGCGCCCGGTCCGACTCATCCACGACAAGCGCGCCGCCGGTTGGAGCGAAGCGGAGATCGACCGCTTTTTCCTGAGCCGGTTCGACTGCTCGGAGCAGAAATACCAGATGGCCAGAGCCATTGCCGATCTGCAGGAGCCGATCCTGCGCCTGGGCAGCGAGCCGAAGACCTACAGCCTGTACATCGGCATCCCGTTCTGCCCCTCCCGGTGCAGCTATTGCAGCTTCGTCAGCTGCAATCTCGACCGGGACCGCAAGCTGGTGCAGCCCTATGTGGACTGCCTCTGCCGCGAGGTGGAGGAGATCCGGGCGCAGGCAGAGCAGGCCGGGCTGAAGCTGTGCAGCATCTACATCGGCGGCGGCACGCCCACCAGCCTTTCGGCAGACCAGCTCCGCCAGCTGATGGGCACCGTGCGGCAGTGCTTTGACCTTTCCTGCGTCGTGGAATACACGGTGGAGGCAGGCCGCCCCGACTGCACCGACGCCGAAAAGCTGGCCGTCATCAAGGAGTATGGGGCGACCCGCATCTCCATCAACCCCCAGACCTTTTCGGACGAGGTGCTGGCCGGCATCGGCCGCCGGCACTCGGCGCAGGACATCCTGGACTGCTTTGCCGACGCCCGGAAGGCGGGCCACGACGACATCAACATGGACCTCATCGCGGGCCTGCCCGGCGACACCGTGGAGGGCTTTGAGCGCAGCCTGCGGCAGGCCATCGCGCTCGACCCGGAGAACATCACCGTCCACACCCTGACCCTTAAGCGGGCTTCCCGCATCGTCATCGAGGACCAGAGGGAGAACGACTACGCCGATGTGGCCGCCATGCTGGAACGCTGCCATCTACTGGCAGAGGCGGGCTACCGGCCCTACTACCTCTACCGCCAGAAGAATACCCTGCAAAATCTGGAAAACGTGGGCTGGTGCAAGCCAGGCCACGAGGGATATTACAACATCTATATCATGGAGGAAGTCCAGACCATCCTTTCCGCAGGCGCGGGCGGCAGCACCAAGCTGGTGGCCGACGGCGGAAAACGGATGCAGCGCATCTTCAACTTTAAGTACCCGACCGAATACATCCAGCGCTTTGCGGAGGTTCTGGAACGGAAAAAAGGAGTGGCTGATTTTTATGATCACGATTTGGGTCCCGAAACGTCTGGTGGAGATCGACCTTTATAACATTGCCGCCCGCAGCCCGGAAGCGCTGGCGGAGATGAGCGAGCGCAGCTACCGCGAGCGGGTCCGCTACGCGGCCGAAAAAGTCCGCTTTTCCGGCACCAAGATCGTCATGTTCACCGGCCCATCGGCCAGCGGCAAGACCACCTCGGCCCACAAGCTGGCCGAAGAACTCATCCGGCAGGGCACACCGGCCCATGTGGTCAGTCTGGACAATTTCTTCCGGGGCGCGGAGTTCTACCCCCGGATGCCGGACGGTACACTGGACTACGAGAACCCCGACACCATGGATCTGCCCCTCATCCGGCAGTGCCTCCGCGAGCTGAGCGAGACGGGAAAGACCGTGTTGCCGATCTACGATTTCACCAGCGAGAAGCGCTCGGATGCGACCGAACCCGTGGACCTGCAGGGCGGCGTCTGCATCGTGGAGGGCATCCACGCCCTCAACCCGGAGCTGACCAGCCTTGTGCCCGGTGAGGAAGTCTACCGCATCTATGCCGGTCTGCGGGAGGAATACTGCATCGACGGCCGCCGGGTCATCAACACCCAGGACATCCGCCTGTGCCGCCGCACCCTGCGCGATGCCGCCGCCCGCGGCCGCAGCCCCGAAAAGACCCTTGCCATGTGGGACCGCGTCCTGGACGGCGAGACCCGGTATATCAAGGGCTTCAAGACCACGGCGGACTTCCTGCTGGATACCTCCTTCACCTACGAGATGGGCCTCATCGCCCAGCTGCTGCAAAAGGTGCGCCGCCAGTTCGTGCTGGAAGGCCACAATGCCGAGCTGTGGGACGAGACGGCCCGCCGGTTCGAGCATGTGGCCCCCCTGCCGCTGGACCTGCTGCCTGCCGACAGTATGCTGCGGGAGTTCTACGGCAGCGAGGCGAACTGACGAAGGGCTGTCCGGAGTTTGTGTAAATGCGAAAAATCTGTTTCCAAATCCGCACGAAACTGTAAAACTTGCGGCAAATTCGTTGCAATCAGAGGTGGAGTGCGCTATAATGAAACCATCATCCGAAAGCACAGGAGGGGAAGTACCCTTCCGCTGAGAGAGGTGTCTGTTATGGATTTCAACAAGATCAAGGAAATGGGTCTGGAATATGCCGAAAAAGGCAAAAATGCAGCAATGGATCTGGCCGAGCGCGGCAAGACGCAGGCAAAGATCGTGAACGAGCAGACCAAGCTCGCCCGCGCACAGCGCCAGCTGGGTGCGCTGGTGTACAGCCTGGCCAAGGGCAACGAAGAGAACCAGCCCCTTGTGGATAAGTACATCGAGATGATCGATGCCATCGAAAAGAACCTGGCCGCTCTGCGCGAGAGCATCGGGACGCCCGCAGCGGAAGCTGCCCCGGAACCCGAAGCACCGGCGGACAGCGTGACCATCGAGTTCCCCATCGACGCACAGCCTGCTGCAGAGGAAAAGAAGACCTGCCCGCAGTGTGGTGCGCCGGTCTCGGACGATGCACTGTTCTGCAACAAGTGCGGCGCGCAGCTGTGACCTGAAATTGAAACAGCCCGAAGCGGGTGGTGTCCGTGCGGGATACCGCCCGTTTTTGTGCCAAAGTGTGAAAAATCTGGAAACATTTGGAGCGAAAAACCGGAAAATGCGCTTGTCCCCTTGAAAAATGGCGGATTCTGCGATACAATAAAGCCCTACTTTTGGAGCAGAAGGGAGCGCTTGCCCATGCTGGACTGGCCGGAGCGGGAGCACTATACGGCAGAGGACCTCATCGAGATCCTCCGCATCCTGCGCGACCCCGAAACGGGCTGTCCGTGGGACAGGGTGCAGACGCACCAGTCCATCCGGAAAAATTTTCTGGAGGAAACGTACGAGGCGCTGGAAGCCCTGGATGCCGACGACCCCGCGATGCTGCGGGAAGAGCTGGGCGACGTGTTGATGCAGGTAGCCTTCCATGCCGTCATGGAGGAGGAGCGGGGCCGGTTCGATTTTGAGCAGGTCTGCCGTGAGGTGTGCGAGAAGCTGGTGTTCCGTCACCCGAACATCTTTGCCTCCTCTGCGGCGGAAAATGCCGGTATAAACAGCTGGGATGCGCTCAAAAATAAGGAAAAGGGACGCCGGACGCTGGCCGATGAGCTGGGCACCGTACCGGCCACCCTGCCTGCTTTGATGTATGCTCAGAAACTGCAGAAGCGCGCCGCAGGCCATGGCCTCGGTGCAGTGGACCAGGAATGCGCGGCTGCTGCCCTGCGGGCGGCAGAACAGAACTGGGACGCCGCTGCACCGGAGGAGGCCGCCGCACGGGCGGGAGAGCTGCTGTTCGCAGCGGTCAACGCCATCCGGCTGGCCGGTGTGGACGCCGAAGAAGCACTGACCTTTGCCTCGAAGCGATTCCGGGACGAGCTGCTGGCCCCACAGGTGGGAGCAAACGGGTATCAGGCCGAAACGCCTGCTCCGATAGATAGAAAATGATGAGTACAAATTTTGTGGAGGTTTTACTATTATGACCAAGACTGATCTGATCGCACAGGTTGCGGCAAACACCGAAATGAGCAAGAAGAGCGCTGAGCTGGCTGTCAACGCTGCATTCGAGGCACTGGGCAAGGCCATGGCAGAGGGTGAGAAGATCACCATCTCCGGCTTCGGCACCTTCGAGATCCGTGAGCGCGCCGAGCGTCAGGGCATCAACCCCCGCACCCGCGAGCCCATCACCATTGCTGCTTCCCGCAGCATCGTGTTCAAGCCGGGCAAGGCTCTGAAGGACACCCTGTAAGAGAGAACCCACTGCCGCCGGAACCGTTTGGCCCGGCGGCTTTTTATATGGAGGTTTCCCATGCGATTGGACAAATACCTGAAAGTTTCGCGGCTCATCAAGCGCCGCACCGTAGCAAACGAGGTGGCCGATGCAGGCCGCATCCTCATCAACGGCAAGGTCGCCAAGGCCAGCCAGGCCGTCAAGGCGGGCGACCTCATCGAGGTCACCTTCGGCAACCGCCCCATCAAAGTCCGCGTACTCTCCGATGTGGAGCCCCGCACCAAGGATGTGGCGCGGGAGATGTACGAGATTCTTTCGGAATAAGACTGAGACAGAAAAAGCCTCCTGAATTGCACGAATGTGCCGTTCAGGAGGTTTTTGCATATTATAGCAGTTTGCGTTTTTAATGCACAAGCAACATCCGCAAACTGCATATCGCAAATATGCCGTGTTGATGGGCACTATTTTTGAAAATTGCGATAGAAATCAACCGAATGGATCGCAGCGTTTTCGAAAACGAGATAATCGTTGTATTCGTGGGTCAGCGCTTCTGTGTCGCGCTTTCCGCTTGGCTTGACGGAAAAGGAATCGCGAAACTTGTAAGCGCTGGGGACGGCAGGGGCGGGGAGAACTTGTTCGCAATGGGTATGCAGCTCCTTCAGAAGTTGGAGTTTATCACCGAAGAAGTCTTTTTTCAGAAGGATATGTGCGACCGGGAACGAAGAACCATCCCGATGCAGGACAACGACTTCACAGATATCGACCGCAGGATTTTGCAGAATAACGTTTTCGATATCAAACAGGTAATGCTTTTGGCTCTGAGCGTCGATAAAGTAATCGACCGCACGGCCAAGAACGTATACGAAGCCGTCCGCATCCAGGTAGCCGATATCACCCGTGTGGCCCCATTTCCGGCCTTGTTCATCTACCCGGAAAAATACGTTTGTTGCATCCGGGTTCTGATAGTATTCTTTCATGCAGCAGGGCGTGGAGACCTGCAATTCACCCCGCTGGCCGTAAGGAAGCTCTTTTCCGGTATCGGGATCAAAGGCGCTGACCATGGCAAGAGGGAGAGGAATCCCTGTGGACCCGATCTTATTTCGAGGCCCGGCGGGGGTTTTATCGGAAGAGGTCGATGCAACTGTTGCGCCCAGTTCACACATGCCCCAGCCTTTTTGCAATCCGCAGCTGTAATGATGAGCAGAAAGAAATTCGTTAATCTGAAGTTCTGTTTCAGGCAGTAACTGCTCTCCACCGGTCATTGGACAAATCAAAAAAGACAAATCATGCTTGGAATCCAAATGTTCCATGGCGTAGAGCCACAGACTGGTTGCGCCAAAGATATAGTTGGGGGAGTATTTTTCAAGATCAGAAGTAAAGGTCTCCGGGCTGAACAGCGGCTCCAAAACACAAGACACCCCCAGACACAGAGGCATCAGAAGCGAAATGGAAATGCCGCTAGAGAACCAGATGGGAACGATGTGGAGGAATTTCTTCTGGCGGGAAACCTCTGGAAAACCCGTTTCGTATTGCGCGATGGTGGCATTGATGCCATCGTTTGTCAGCACGATGCCCTTCGATGCTCCGGTCGTGCCAGAAGAATAGACCATGACCACAGGGGTGTCTTTCTGATAAGGTGCTTCCGTTGGAGAAGCATAGGAACTACCCGTTTTGATGAAAGCAGACCAAAGAGAGTGTTTGGAATTCTCATGGAGAGCTTGTTTCAGCTCAGGCTCCAGAGGGCTTTTGAGTTCGGCAAGAATGCGGAGCGGAGCAGGGAGCGAAGCCGTGGCAGGAAGAACAACAAGATGCCGGATGCAAGTTTCGGACAAGATGGATGAAACGCTGGCGTAGAGCCTGTCCAGCACAAACAAAAACGCTGCGTTTGTTTCATTGATGCGGTCACGAATCTGGGCGGGCTGAAACATGGGATTGACGAAATTGGCCAGCGCGCCGATTTTGCTGCAGGCAAGAACGATATAAACGGCTTCGGGGGTTCCTGCGGTACAAAGCGTGACACAGTCTCCGGCCCGGACACCGTTGGAGAGCAGCGCTTTTGCGCAGGCTTCAACGTGTTCAAATAATTTTGAAAAAGTGATTTTCACACCAAAATATTCCAATGCGGTTTCGGTCAGGTGTTCTTTGTTGTGCTGGTAGATGTTTTGGTATACGGTACACGAAGCAGGTTGCGCATGAAGGGCCTCGGAACTGTAGTACTTCAACCAAGGCTTGTCAATGGATGGATACCCGGATATTTTTGTGTTGCACATAATGATTCCTCCCAATAAAAGATGAAATTAACCCTTTTGAGCAATTATAACCCAAAAGAGTTAATCTTTTCAAGAGCTTTTCGATATGCTTTTTCTAAAAAAGGAGAAAGCATCCATGAATATCGGAGAAGCAGTGAGGGAACGGATCATAGAACTGTGCCGAGAAAATGATATTTCGATTAACAAGCTGTGCACGATGAGTGGAGTTACACAGTCTACGGTGAACAACATCGTCAGCGGAAGAAACAATAGCGCAACGGTATCGACCATCAAGAAGCTATGCGATGGACTGGGAATCTCCATTGAAGATTTTTTCCATTCGGAGCTGTTCCGGAATCTGGAACAGGAAGTCAAATAACGAATAACGGCACTCTGCCCTTCATACAGTGAGAAAAAGGGGAGTTGTGCCATGAACAAGACCGCCGAAAAAACGCCCGCCCCGCCCCACGACCTGATTTTGGAAGGCCGTAGTAAACTGACGGTGACCGGTGTGAAGCGGGTGCTGCGGTGCGATGCCGACAGCGCCGCGATGGAAACGGGCAAGGGGGTGCTGCACCTGACGGGAGCCGAGCTGAACGTGACCAGCCTCGACCTGGAGAGCGGGGAGGTGCGCCTGACCGGCCGCATCGACGCGCTGGAATATACGGCCGAGCGGACGCCGGGCGGCCTGCTGCGCCGTCTGCTGCGCTGATGGCCCCGGCACTTCCGGCGGGGCTCATCGGGCGGGAGGCAGCAGCCTGCGTTCTGCTGGGGGCCGTTCTGGGCGGGGCAAGGGCGCTGTTCCCGGAAAAAGGCCGGGGGGCCTTTCTGCCGGACGTGCTGCTCGTAGGGGCGCTGCTGCTGGGGCTGCAGTCCTATGCGGCGTCGCTGAGCTTCGGCGGGGTGCTTCGGTGGTATCAGCTGGCGGCGGCCGTCTTTGGCGCGTGGGCGGCAGAACGTGTGCTGCGCTGGCCGGTGCGGGGTGCGCTCTTTGTGCTGGGGCTTCCGCTGCAAGGGGCCCGGCGGCTCCTTGTGCCGGTGCTGCTGGCCCGAAAAGTGCGTTCAAAACGTGCCAAAGAACGCCGGAACGCAAAAAGGAACGCAAAAAAACAAAAAAAGAACTTGCCAAGACCACAGCGGATGTTGTATAATTCTAACGTATCAAAGTAAGACCACAGGCGCATCGGGCCTGCTGATTTCAGGGGGCACTGAGGTATGACGAATCCGAGCCGCAAAAAACGCAGAAAGAACACGGTGCTGCGCACGGTGTTCCGGCTGTTCTTTCTTTTGCTGCTGCTGAGTATGCTGGCAGCATACATCTCCAATCAGGTGGCCATCAGCTCCAAGCGCGCCGAGCTGCAGACCCTGAACGAGCAGATCGAACAGCAGCAGACCAAAAATGAGGAGCTGCAGCGCATCCTCAGCGGCGACGCGGATGACGTGACCGAATGGGTCGCCCGTGATTCTTACAACTACGCCGCCCCCAACGAGCGCATCTTTGTGGATGTGACCGGCAACTGAGGGCGGGTCCTCCGGGAGGGTCTGCGGCCCGCCCCGGAACAGCCACCCAAAAAGAGAGCAAGGAGTATTGAGTTTTGGCGATTGAGGTAGGGAACGTATTTGAAGGCCGTGTGACCGGCGTGAAGCCGTTCGGCGCATTTGTTGCGCTGCCGGAGGGCCGGGTGGGCATGGTCCACATTTCCGAAGTGTCCAATGAATATGTGCAGGACATCAACACCGTCCTGCACGACGGCGATACCGTGAAGGTGCAGGTCATCCAGGTGGCACCGGATGGCAAGATCGCATTGTCCATCAAGCGGCTGCTGCCGCGCCCGGCCCGCACGGACCGCGGCCCCCGCCCCGGCGGCCCGCGCAGCGGTGCCCCGCGTGAGGGCGGACATTTCGGCGGTTCCCGCGGCGGCGGACGCCCCCCGCGTGAGGGCGGCAGAGGCCCGGCCCGCGAGGCTGCGCCCCGCGTCTGGCAGCCCAAAGCGCCCGCCAAGAGCGACAACCTGAGCTTTGAGGATATGATGAGCCGCTTCAAGAGCCAGAGCGAAGAGAAGATGGCCGACCTGGACCACGAGACCAACAACCGCCGTGGCGGCGGTTATGCCCCGCGCTCCCGCCGCGGCCGCTGAACCCAATGAACTGATCGGGCCTGTCCCCAGCCGGGACGGGCCTGTTTTTGTGAACTGCGCCCCGGCGCAAGAAAGGAACGCTAAATGCCTGCAAAATTTGAACTGATCGCGCCCTGCTTCTTCGGCTGTGAGTCCACGGCCAACTTCGAGCTGCGCCGCATCGGCGCGGAGAACATCCGGGTCAGCGACGGCCGCCTGACCTTTGAGGGCGGTGCGGAGATGATCGCAGCCGCAAACCTCAACCTGCGCACCGTTGAGCGCGTCATGCTGCTGCTGAACACCTACCCGGCCTCCACCTTCGATGAGCTGTTCGATGGGGTATACGCCATCCCCTGGGAGGAGCTGCTCCCCGCCGATGCGGCCTTCCCCGTCACCGGTTCGTCCCTGAACAGCCAGCTGACCAGTGTGCCCGCCTGCCAGAGCATCATCAAGAAGGCCGTGGTCAAGCGGCTGATGACCAAGCACCACACCTCCGTTCTGCCGGAGACCGGTGCGGAGTATAAGATCCGCTTCATGCTGCGCAAGAACGTCTGCGAGATCATGCTGGACACCACCGGCGACGGCCTGCACAAGCGCGGCTACCGCCGCAACGCCATGGAGGCCCCCATCCGCGAGACGCTGGCGGCGACCATCGCCGACCTGGGCCGTGTCCGCCGCGACAGCCTTGTGGAAGACCCTTTCTGCGGCAGCGGCACCCTGCTCATCGAAGCAGCCCAGAAGGCCATGAACATCGCCCCCGGCTTGAAGCGCCGCTTTGCCGCCGAGCGGTACAGCTTCGTGCCTGCGTCCATCTGGGCGGAGCAGCGCCAGAAGGCTCTGGCCGAATCCAAACTGGATGTCGGTTTTGAGGCCTTCGGCTACGACATCGACCCCGCCGCCGTGGCGCTGGCCAACGCCAACGCCAAGCTGGCCGGTGTGGAAAAGCGCTGTCACTTCGAGGTGGCCGATGTGGCGGCCTTTGAGGCCAGACCCGAAGCCATCGTCCTGACCAATCCCCCGTACGGCGAGCGGATGAGCACCATCGAGGGGGCCGCCCAGCTGGCCCGGACGCTGGGCCGCCAGATGGAAGCCCACCCCTGCGCGGGCGTCTACGCCATCACCGCTGACATGGAGTTCGAGAGCCACTACGGCAAACGGGCCAACAAGCGCCGCAAGATGTACAACGGCATGATCCCCTGCCAGCTGTATATGTACTACGAGGCCCCGAAGTTTGAGCACAAGGCGAAGCCCATGCCCAAACAGGGCTTTGACGGCAAGCGTTCCACCGGCCGTTTCGAGAAAAAATAAACAAAAGTAATGCTTTACAACCGCACTGAACGGGAAAGTTTGGTGCGGCTGTTGCTTTTCCGGGGCTGACAAGGTGCGAATCTTTTACATTTCGTCAGTTGCATCCAAGACCGAAAAAGGGTATACTTGTACCATTGTAAGAACATGCAGCGCGAGGCTGCTGGAAAGGGAGGACGGCAATGGAAGGGCGCATGAGACCTTATCTTCCGGAGCTTACCATCCGCGATTATAACACATATCTGTGGTATCTGCGGGGGGTGCGCTGGCAGATGAGACGCAGCTACGGGTTCTACTCCTGTCGGCTGCTGCAATACAACGGTGTGCTGTTCGCGCTTCTGGCGGACAGTCTGGCCGGCCGGTCAGCCACCTGCGTCAACCAGCGCCTGCCCGGTACACTCTGCTACAGGCAGATGATGTGCCAGACCCAGGGCATCCGCCTGGCGGCACAGGTGGAAGTGATGATGGGCTGGCATAAGCTGCAGGACCGCCGCTGGGACGAGCTGCCGCTCCGGAGCCAGCTGTTCCGCGCGGTGGACCACGCTCTCCTGCGCCGCGCCTACGAGAAGGCTGTGAGCGAAAACCCTGCGCTGGAACGTTTGTTTGGGCAGGAACAGGCACAGGCTGTGGTCCAGATGAACCTGAACGCGAAGAACTACGGCGTGGCAGCGGAGCCGATGAGCAACATCTACGGTGCGCTCTACTCTACCCTCGCCACCGATGACCCCAGCCAGCGCAAGAGCATGCGCTACATCGGCAGCTGCATCGGGCGGGTGTTCTATCTGCTGGATAAGGCCAGCCGGGTGGAAAAGGACCGCAAGGTGGGCCGGTACAATGTGTTTCTGGTCAACGGCATCAACGAGAAGGATGCTGCCATGGAAAATGCCCGGCGGCAGGCGCTGGCCGCAGCGAACGACCTGGTCCGCGCCTACGGGATGCTGGACGTCAAGCTGAACAAGTCACTCATCGACAACATCATGATCCTCGGCCTGCGCCATGCGGTGGACCCGCTGGACGCCGGGAACCAGCCGGTGCGCTGGGAGCTGCCGTGAAGGGCCGCAGGAGCTGGGCTATGGCCTACTGCGGCATGGCGGCGGCGCTGAGCGTCGCGCTGATGCTGCTGGGGGCCGTGGTGCCGGTGCTGATGTTCCTTGCACCGGCCGCAGCCAGCCTGCTCATCGCTACGGTCTGCATGGAGTGCGGCATGAAGATGGCCCTTACGGCCTACGGCGCGGTGAGCCTGCTCAGCCTGCTGTTCGTGCCGGACAAAGAGGTGGCTCTCGTCTTCGTCTTTCTGCTGGGGTACTACCCGCTGGTCAAGCCGAAGTTCGAACGCATCCGCCCAAAGCTGCTGCGGGGCGTGTGCAAGCTGCTGCTCTGCAATGGGGCGCTGGCGGCGATGTACGGGCTGGTGCTGCTGCTCGTTCCGGCGGGCAGCATCTCGCAGGAGCTGCGCACCACAGCGTGGGTCGTCTCGCTGAGCACACTGGCCATGGGCAATGTGGCCTTTCTGCTCTACGACCGGGCCATCCATAATCTATTGCAGGTCTACCGCCTGGTCTGGCAGCCAAGGCTGCATAAGATGCTGGGGAGGTGACCCTCTCAGGCAAAGCCATCAGGCGAGCGCAGCGAGACTGAGAGGGCATCGAAAGAAGGAATGTGGACTTTTTGTTGACACAAAGCGCCGGGCCACGCGGGTGACAGCCGTGAGGGTGACGAGGAGAGGAATCATCGAACGATTCGGCGGATGTTTCTCCGGTCGAACAGGCTATACCGATCGCAGCAAGGGGCAAAAAGCGGCAGCAATACCGTAACAGATCCTCTTTCACGCAAGCCATACAAGAACATAAACTGGAAGAGAAGCTGACAGCTGTTCTGTGCGCATGTTGAGCGCCGGGCTGTCGGTCTGGAGGTATTTTGTATGTGTGGCATTGTTGGTTATGTTGGCAAACGCAACGCGCAGAACGTTCTGCTGGATGGTCTGGAAAAGCTGGAGTACCGCGGCTATGACTCCACCGGTGTCGCGCTGGCACTGGACGGCGGCATCCGCGTGGTCAAGAGCAAGGGCCGCCTGGCCGAGCTGCGCAAAAAGCTGGAATTGCAGGCCCTGGCCGAGAGCGGCTGCGGCATCGGCCATACCCGCTGGGCCACCCACGGCGAACCCAGCGATGTGAACAGCCATCCGCATTCGACGCCGCGTGTGAGCATCGTGCACAACGGCATCATTGAAAATTACGGCATCCTGAAAGAGCGGCTCATCGCAAAGGGCTACACCTTTGAGAGCGAGACCGACACCGAAGTGCTGGTCAAGCTCATCGACAGCTGCTACGAGGGCGAGCCGCTGCAGGCCATCCACGAGGCTCTGAGCATGGTGCGCGGCAGCTACGCGCTGGCCGTGCTCTTCCGGGATTTCCCGGATACCGTCTTTGCCGTCAAGCGGGAGAGCCCGCTCATCGTCGGCTGGGGCGAAGGGGAAAACTTCGTGGCGTCGGATATCCCGGCCCTGCTCAAGTATACCCGCCGCTACAGCGTTCTCGAAGAGGGCGACCTTGCCGTCGTGACGCGGGAGTGCATCCGCTTCTACAACGAGTTCGCCGAGCCGGTGGAGCGGGAGATCCTGACCGCCGATTGGGACATGGAAGCGGCGGAAAAGGGCGGTTATCCACACTTTATGCTCAAGGAGATCAACGAGCAGCCCGCCGCCATCACGGCAACGGTCAGCCCCCGCGTGGAGGACGGCCTGCCCGACCTGCGCATCCCGGAGCTGTCGGATGAAAAGCTGCGGGACATCGGCACCATCCATCTGGTGGCCTGCGGCACGGCCATGCACGCGGGCATGGTGGGCAAGGCGGCCATCGAGACGCTGGCCCGCGTCCCCGCCGAAGTGGACATCGCCAGCGAGTTCCGTTACCGCGACCCCATCCTGAACAAAAACGATCTGGTCATCATCATCAGCCAGTCGGGTGAGACCAGCGACACACTGGCGGCTCTCAAGCTGGCAAAGAGCCGGGGTGTGCCGGTGCTGGCCATCGTCAACGTGGTGGGCAGCTCCATTGCCCGCGCGGCAGACTATGTGCTCTATACCTACGCCGGGCCGGAGATCGCGGTGGCCTCCACCAAGGCTTACATGGTGCAGATGTGTGTGCTGTACCTCTTTGCGCTGCGGCTGGCCTATGCGCGCGGTGCCCAGACCGAGGCCGAGACCCGCCGCCTGACCGCAGAGCTTCTCCGCGCCAGCGAGGTCATCAAGCCCCGCCTGGCCGACTGCGAACAGATCAAGTACCTGGCCAGCCGGTTCGTCAACACCCAGAGCTGCTTCTTCATCGGGCGCGGGTTCGATTATTCGCTTTCGCTGGAAGGCAGCCTGAAGCTGAAGGAGATCAGCTACGTTCACTCGGACGCCTACGCTGCCGGTGAGCTCAAGCACGGCACCATCAGCCTCATCACGGACGGTGTGCCGGTCATCGCGCTGGCCACCCAGAAAAAGGTCTACGAAAAGACCATCTCCAACGCCAAGGAGACCAAGAGCCGGGGCGCGAAGGTCCTGCTCTTCACGACGAAAGACGCCGTGGTGCCGGACGGCGTGGCAGACTATGTTGTCCGTCTGGACGATTACGACGACCTGCTCATGCCGCTGCAGCTCATCGTGCCGCTGCAGCTGTTCGCCTACTATATGGCTGTGCTGCGTGGCTGCGACGTGGATAAGCCCCGCAACCTGGCCAAGAGCGTGACCGTGGAATAAAAACAGACGCCTCCGGATGGAGTGTGCCCCTCCCATGGAATAGGGAGGGCGCGCAGACCGTCCGGAGGCGTTTTGAATGGACAGCAAACAAAGGCCGTTCCCGTGCATTGTGCAGGGGAGCGGCCTTGCGTGTTTATGAGGTCAGACAGCGGCCTTTTTGCTCCGCCGTTCGAGGGCGAGGAAGAAGCAGACGTTCAGCACGATGCCCACCACGGTGGAGGTGGGGGCCGCCAGACCGATCATGGTCAGGTTGGCGTTGGGCTGAATGCTCATGATGTAGGCCATGGGCAGGCGGACGAGCAGGGTCTGCACCAGGCCCTGGACCATGACCCAGACGGTCTTGTCGCTGCCGTTGAAGTAGCCCACCATGCTGAACAGCACGGCGGTGGCAAGCGTTTCGGGTGCAAAGCCCTTCAGGTAGGCAAAGGCGTTTTGGATGACGGCAGCGTCGGTGGTGAAGACATTGGAGAGCAGATCGCCCCGGAAGAAAACGAGGGCGAACATCGCGCAGCCGAAGGCCAGACCGATGCCGATGCCGGTGAACATGGCCTTTTTGGCGCGCTTGGGGTTGCCCGCACCCATGTTCTGGGAGACGAAGGATGCCATGGACTGCATGAGCGAGCTGGGGATGAGCATGGCAAAGTTGACGATCTTGCAGGCGACGCCGTAGCCGGAGGAAGCCTCCAGACCCAGCCGGTTGACGAACGCGCAGAGGGCCAGGAAGGAAAGCTGGGTCAGAAACTCCTGCAGCGCCAGCGGCAGGCCGATGCTCAGGAACTTGCGGCTCTGCAGGTTCAGCCGGAAGTCAGACTTGCGGATCGTGAAGGGGAGCTTTTTCTTGAGCAGGATGACCACGGCGCAGACGACACTGACGGCCTGCGCCGCTACGGTGGCAATGGCGGCACCGGCGGCATCGAGGTGGAAACCGGCGACCAGAACGAGGTCGCCAATGATGTTGACGACGCAGGCCACCAGAACAAAGAGCAGGGGCGACTTGCTGTCGCCCAGGCCGCGGAAGACGGCGGCCAGCAGGTTGTATGCCACGATGAAGAAGATGCCGGAACCGCAGATGCGGACGTAGCTGGCAGTCAGGGCCACAGCTTCGGCGGGGGCCTGCATCAGCACCGAGATGCTGCGCGCAAAACCGACCATCACAACGAAGAGCACGGCGGAGAGAAGGGTAAACACGACGGCCGCACCGCCGATGACCGAGCCGATGAGCTCCGGCTTTTTCTCACCCAGATACCGGGCAATGAGGACCGTGACGCCCATGGCCAGCTGGGTGACGACGAAGGTGACGAGGTTGAGCACCTGGCTGCCGGTGGAGACCGCCGACAGGCCGATGGTGGAGCCGAACCGGCCCACGACCAGCAGGTCTACCGCGCCATAGGCCGCCTGCAGCACCAGTGCGCCCAGGATGGGGAGCATGAAGGCAGCCAGCTTTTTCAGGATGCTGCCCTGCGTAAAATCGTTTTTCTCAGATCTCAAGGGAAGTTCTCCTTTCGCAAAACACTTGGTGGAATGCTTCAATGGTGCGGATAGTCGTTTCAACATCCGCTTCCGGGACGCCTTGCAGGCAGGGGACTAGCGCGTCAAAAAACTGCTTGTCGTATGTCTGCGAGAGCTGTGCCCCGGCTTCGGTAATGGAAAGGTAGGTCACCCGGCCGTCCTCTGCCGAGGCGGTCTTTTTCAGGTAGCCTTTGGCCTCCATCTCCTTCACAGTGCGGGTCACGCCGGGGCGGGGCAGGTTCAGTGCGTCGCTCAGGTCGGACACCTTGACCTGCACACCCTGCTGCTCCAGCTTCTGGATGCTGTCCAGATAGTGGATGTAGGACGGCATAACGCCCTTTGGCAGCGGCGGGAGCAGATCCCGCACCCGCTTGGCCTGATAGCATGCGTCCATCATCCGCTTGATGAGTTCGACAGTCATGGCAGTTCCCCCTCAAATAATTACCAAAGCTAATTACCGTAGATAATTATAAGCAGAAATGAGAACTTGTCAAGAGTTTTTTGGCAGAACATAAAAAAGCCGCAGACCCGGCAGGGCTGCGGCTGATAGAGCAAATTCAGAAAACATCTTTTATGGCGACAACGTTAAGATTCCCTGTCTGCGAGGTTTCCTTCCGCAGGTCGTGGGCAGGAAAAGCGGATAGTCCGGATGGGTGAAGCGTTCGAAGTTCGTAAAAGGGTCTCCCATGTGGTGCGGATTTTACAGGGCATCGTAATATTGGTGAATTTTTTCCGCCATCAGGACCCGGCGCTGCGCAAGGAACTGCTGATAGTCATGGATCTCCAGGTCTTCAAATCCATCCGGAATGCAGTTCTGCCGGAGATTTTCACGCAGAGCACTCGCTTCGACGATGCCTCCATAGACAGGCTGCTTGGTTTCGCACTGGTGAAAAACCTCGCGCATATAAACAGAAGGGGCATTGTCTCTGATTTTGATATTGATCTCCTGCTGAATGAAAGCATAATTGGCGATCTGGTTATACTGGGCCTGCGGGATGCCGTGCTGGATCAGATACTTCTTGGGGAACAGATGATGGATATCTCCACGATTTTCCAACATGGTTTCAACGTCAATCTGCGTGGACAGGAACCCCTTATCGTGCGCTTTGACCTGTGCGATGAGGAACAGATTGAAATAGGGACTGCTGGCGACCGAGGTGTTGAGACGTTGGACGAGATTCACCGACCAATATGCGTCTGAAAGCTCACCGGCCTCCGTTATGCGCAGATACTCCATGGGGTCATCATAGGAGAAGAACCGCTTGATATCATAATCAAACGAGGATTCCGGAGAAGCAGAGTAGCGCCCGGTCAGAATCGAGAGGGCCAGCCAGCGCCGGACGATCTGTTCGATCTTGCTGTTCTCTACTTTCCGCTCGCGAAGAGCAAGGAAAAGTGCATAGCCGAAGTTCAAAACGTTCTGTGAGCGGATCAGAGAACGCCGGACAATACCGGCAGATCGGACGATCATCAGATAACGCTCATAATTTGTTTGATTGACGGCTTGCAGAACTGCTTCATGAAGCTGGTAAAAAGATTGCTCCTCGATCTCGATTTTGAACTCGCGGTTTTCAAAATCACGGCCGGAAAGAAGACTGACCAGATCGGCCAGCTTGCCGCGGTTGAATTTATAGGTGAATGCTACGCGCAGGATATCGGTATAAGAAGTGCGGTAAATGGGAGAAACTTTGGATGCAGCCCAGCGGATGGCCTCAAATTCTTTCCGTGCAGCAAAGGCAGTGTCGTTTTGCTGGATGTCCCGCAGGTCTTCGGGGGATTCCAGCAGGTGGCAGAAATAGTCAATGGTCTTCCGGGTGATATTGCCATCGTAGACTTCATTGGAAGAAATTTTAGACATGGCAAAATCGGCCTGTGAAAGGACGACGCCTTTGGAGTTGATGCGGATAAAAATATCCGTAACGCTGTCGATATCCAGATCGGCAGCCAGTGTGATAACACCCAAGCTGTTGTTCTGGATGGCCAGGAGATTGTTGATGACTTTGTTGATCCGGGGCATCTGGTCAGGAATATCATTCTTTTTACAATACTCCATGACAAACGAAAATGAATCAAAACCGTGTACAAAGACGGGCGCGATATCGGGAATCCATTTGCTGCTGCGCTGATTTGCCGAGTTGGAGACCTCAAAGGTCTCATCCATCGGGTTGAATGCAATGCTGATCCGTTTCCATTTGTAATGGTTGTCCAGCACTTCTTGCCCGACAATGGCGGCAGCCATGGCAGTGATGCGCTGTTGTCCATCAATGAGAACTTTTTTCCCAATGGCAATGGAGCCGTCTTTCAGTTTCACATCCGGATTCTGCCAGATGATAATGTAACCGACCGGGAAACCTTTGTACAGAGAATCCATCAGGTCACGGACCTGGGCGGTATCCCAGACAAAGGGACGCTGCATTTCCGGAATGGCAATCGTTCCGGATTTGATGTTGGACAAAAGATCGTCAACGGTATCATTGTTTACGGTGTAGCGCGGCATGGTCAGGCTCCCTTCCCTTTTTCAGACATGTGAACTTATATTCTGTTCCCATCCTACCACATCCTGACGCATCCCGCAAGATTTGCAGCAAAACAAAAAACCAAAAATTACGCCGTATCTTCTCTGCTTATTTCCACCCTCTCGCGGTGGGGTCCAGCATTTCGGCGGCAGAGTAGACCAGCGCGTTGCAGATGGCGGCGGCGACGTTGCTGCCGCCCTTGCGGCCCATGGCGGCGATGGCGGGGACGCCGTGGGCTTCGCAGGCGGCGAAGAGGATCTCTTTGCTTTCCACCACGTTCACAAAACCGACCGGCACCCCGATGACGAGCGCAGGCCGCAGCCCGGCCTCGATCTCTTCGGCGATGGTCAGAAGGGCTGTGGGGGCATTGCCAACGGCCAGGATGGCACCCGGATGCTCCTGCGCGGCCCGGTGCATGGAGGCCACAGCGCGGGTGGTCCCGGCGGTCTTGGCGGCGGCGGCGACCTCCGGGTCGGCCATGTAGCAGAGCGCCGCGCTGCCCACTTTGGCAAGGCCGGGCCGCGTGATGCCGGCCAGCGCCATGTTGGTGTCGGTGACGATGGGCGTCCCGGCCCGCAGGGCGGCGACTCCGGCGGCGACGGCGCCCTGCGTGAAGCGCAGATTCCGGGCGTAATCGAAATCCGCCGTGGTGTGGATGACCCGCTTGACCACCGCAGCCGTTTCCGGCGGCGGGGTCAGGCCCAGCGTTTCCAGCTCGGCGGTGATGATGGAAAGGCTCGTCCGCTCGATGTCGGCGGGGAGATGATGCTGCGGTGTCATGTGCGGCTCCTTCCGTTCAGGCCCATTGCGGTGTAGAGGGCATCCAGATCCAGAGCGCTGCGTACCCCGTCGGCCAGCCGGTCAAACTGCTGCTGGCGGTATTGCTCCATCGGGATGAGCGCGGCACTTTCGGGGCGGATGCCCTTTCGTTTGCACAAAAATTCCACGAGTTTTTCGGTCAGTTCGCCGGTGTCAAAGAGGCCGTGCAGATAGGTGCCGAAAACATCGCCCTGCACACAGCCTTCGGGGTGGCCGTCGGCCTGGGTGCAGAAGGGGAGGCCCTGCACCTCGGTGCGGCCGGTGTGGATCTCATAGCCCGTCAACGCGGCCCCGGCAAACGGCCCGGCCGCGGCGGTGGCGTGGGTCTGGGTGCGGCGTTTTTGCGCAGTAAAGACGGTGCGGGTGGGCAGCAGACTCAGCCCGCGCAGGGTCTGCGGACGGCCGCTCTCGCTGCCCATGGGGTCGGCCAGCGTTTCGCCCAGCATCTGATACCCGCCGCAGACGCCGAAGACCGGGGTGCCCCGCGCAGCCAGCTTGAGCAGGGCCGGTTCCAGACCGGACTGCCGCAGCCAGAGCAGGTCGTCGATGGTGTTCTTGGTGCCGGGCAGCAGGATCAGGTCGGGTGTGCCGAGGGTGCGCGCGTTTTGTACATACCGCACACCGAGCAGCGGGTGCTGTTCCAACGGCATGAAATCGGTGAAGTTCGAGATGTGGGGCAGCCGGACGATGGCGAGGTCCAGCGGCTTGACCGCTTTGTCGGCGTCCAGCCGTTCGGAGAGCGAATCCTCGTCCTCGATGTCCACCTTCAGATAGGGCACGACGCCCAGCACCGGCAGATGGGTCTTCTCTTCCAGCATGGCAAGGCCGGGGCGCAGAATCTCGACGTCGCCCCGGAATTTGTTGATGATGAGCCCCTTGATGCGGGCGCGTTCGTCCGGCTCCAGCAGCGCTACGGTGCCGTACAGCTGGGCAAAAACGCCGCCCCGGTCGATGTCGCCCGCCAGAAGCACCGGTGCGTCCACAAGCCGGGCGAGGCCCATGTTCACGATGTCGTCGGCCTTCAGGTTGATCTCGGCGGGGCTGCCGGCCCCCTCGATGACGATGATGTCCACATCCTCGGCCAGGCTGTTGTAGGCGGCGAGGATGTCCGGGATGAGCGATCTTTTCATCTTGAAGTAGGCGGCGGCGGGCATCTGGCCCCGCACCTCGCCGTTCACGATGACCTGACTGCCCACATCGCTGCTGGGCTTGAGGAGGATGGGATTCATCCGGACATCCGGCTCGATGCCGGCTGCCTGGGCCTGCACCACCTGCGCCCGGCCCATTTCAAGCCCGTCGCGGGTGACGAAGCTGTTCAGCGCCATGTTCTGGCTCTTGAAGGGGGCCACGCGGTAGCCGTCCTGCGCAAAAATGCGGCAGAGCGCCGCGCACAGCAGGCTTTTGCCCGCGCCGCTCATCGTGCCCTGGACCATGATGCACCGGGCCTTGCTCATGAAAACACCTCCGAAAGGGTCTGGAGCAGCTGCTCGTTTTCCGCCGCCGTGCGCACGGCGGTGCGGTACCAGCTGCCGTCAAGACCTGGATAATTTGCGCAGCTGCGCAGAACGACGCCCTTCTGCCGCAGGGTCTCGCCCAGCGTTTCGGGGCCTTGGAACAACAGATAATTGGCGCGCCCATCCAACACCCGCAGCCCCAGAGCCCGCAGGCCGGAGGCCAGCCGGGGCCGCTGCGCCGCGATGAGGGCGCGGACCTGCTCCACGTAGGCGGTCTCGTCCAGCGCGGCCAGCCCCGCTGCCTGCGCCAGGCTGGAAACAGCCCAGGGCTGGCCGGTGTACTGCATGGCGTCCAGCAGGGCCGTGTCCGCGCTCAGAGCGTACCCCAGCCGGACGCCTGCCATGCCATACAGTTTGGTGAAGGCTTTCAGGATCAGAAGATCGCCGCTGCCCAGCAGCGGCTTTGCGGTCAGCTGCGCATGGTCGGGCAGAAAATCGAGGAAACATTCGTCCAGCACGAGCAGCGCCCCGCAGGCGGTGCAGCGCTGTAGGATGCGGGCCACGAAGTCCGGCGGGGTGAGCTGGCCGGTGGGGTTGTTGGGCTGGCAGAGGAAGACGAGGTCCACCCGGTCGTCGATGGCGGAGAGGAATGCTTCCGGTACCGCAAAATCGTCTGCCGCCTGCAGGATGAAGCGCTCCACCGTGCAGCCGATGGTTTCGAGTGCGGCGGCATACTCGGCGAACGTGGGGGCGGTGACCAGCGCCCGGCGGGGCTTTCTGGCCCACACCAGCCGGAAGATGAGGTCGGCCGCGCCGTTGCCGCAGAGGATGTGGTCTGCGGGCACGCCCTCGTGCAGGGCGAGCTTTGCCCGCAGTTCCCGGCAGAGCGGGTCCGGGTAGCGGTCTGCGGTGGGGAGTGCCGCCGTGATGGCCTTTGCCACCCCCTCCGGCAAGCCCAGCGGACTCACGTTGGCCGAAAAGTCCAGCGCATCCCGCCCGAACTGTGCCCGGTATCCGGCCCAGTCGCCGCCGTGTACCAATTGTTCCATGGGTCGTCTCCTTACATGAATCTACAGACCGCCAGCCGGATTGCCAGCCCGATGGCCAGTGCCAGCAGGCTTTCGGCATACATCATCCGGTTGGCGCGGCGGATGTCCTCCGGCTCAATGGGCCGCAGAGGGTCGCCAATGGTGGGTTTGTCATAATATTCGCCAAAGTAGCAGGCGGGCCCCGCCAGCTGGACGCCCAAAGCCCCGGCGCAGGCGCTTTCGGTCTGGGCGCTGTTGGGGCTGGCATGGTTCCGACGGTCGCGCCGCCAGATCTTCCACGCGCCCGAAGCGCTGTTCCCGGTGAGCGCCGCCGCAGCGGCCCAGAGCAGCCCGGCGATCCGGCTGGGCAGATAGTTCGCCGCATCGTCCAGTTTGGCGGCGGCGCGGCCGAAATAAAGATATTTCTCGTTTTTGTAGCCGAGCATGCTGTCCATCGTGTTGATGGCCTTGTAGGTCAGGGCCAGCGGGGCACCGCCCAGCAGCATATAGAGCAGCGGCGCGATGACGCCGTCGCTGGCGTTTTCGGCTACGGTCTCCACGGCGGCTTTGGTCACGCCCTCCAGCGTCAGGTTCTGGGTGTCCCGCCCCACGATGCGGCTCACGGCCCGGCGAGCGGCGGGCAGGTCCGGCTTGATGAGCTCCCGGTAGACGCGGGTGCTCTCCTGCGCCAGCCCCTTTGCGGCCAGCGCCTGCCCGCACCAGAACATCTGCACGGCCAGCCCCAGCCAGGGGCTGAGCGCTGCGGTCCCCAGGCAGACGAGGCTTGTCAGCAGGAAGGTGCCCACCGGCAGGCAGAACGCCAGAATGGCACCGCCCAGCAGTTCGCCCTGCGGCGTCCGGGGCAGGCGAGCCCGCAGCCGCCGTTCCAGCGCCGAGATGGCCCTGCCCATGTACACCACGGGGTGGGGGAGCCACGCCGGGTCGCCAAAGAGAAGATCCAGCACGAACCCGCCCAAAACAGCTGCTCCGATCATTCTGCCGCCTCCTTTGTGTATTGCACGGTGCGCACGAGGTGGAGCACCCGCTGTTCGGCCCAGTCGCGGGCATCCAGCAGATAGCCGCCCGCATTCGGGGCGCACCAGTGGTAGTAATCTGCATGGGGCAGCGCATAGCGCTCCATAGCGGCCATCTGGGTGCCGCCGTGGGCCAGGATGACGAGGGACTCCTCGCCGTCGGCAAGGGCCCGGTCCACCAGTGCGGAGAACGCCTTGCAGACCCGCTCGGAGAAGACCGCCTTCGTCTCACCGTCGGGGCAGGGGCTTTCGCAGTTGGCGTTCACCCAGGCGAGGTAATCCGGGTCGTGTTCCATCTCGATGAAATTCCGCCCCTCAAAGCTGCCAAAGCACATCTCCTGCAAATCGCGTACCTCCACGAGGTCGGCGTCTGGGAAGAGCACCTCGGCAGTCTGGCGGGTGCGGCAGAGCGGGGTGATGTAGACCGTCCGGGGCCGGAGGTCGGCCTGGCGGAGCTGGGCCCGCCCTTCGGGCGAGAGCGGGATGTCCCGCTGGCCCTGATAGCGCTTTTCGGCATTGTAGGCGGTCAGGCCGTGGCGCAGAAGATAGATCAGCATGGGGGAAGTTCTCCTTTCAGGACGGTGGGCAGGCCGCAGAACATCTGGACCACACAGTCGGCCCGCGCGGCCAGCAGGCAGGCCAGCCGCCCGGCGGCTTCCCGCGCGGCGCGTTCGGCTGCGTCCATGGGCACGACACCGCCGCCCACCTCGGTGGCGAGGACGAGGTCATATGCGGCGAGGCGGTCTGCAAGGCTTTCCAGATCCTCCGCCGCTGCGGCCAGCTCCTGCACATCGGTGATGCGGGTGCCGGGGAAGTTCTGCGCAAAGGTGCGCTTGCCGCTGTACAGCGGCCCGATGATGAAGATCATAACAGCCCTCCCCATTGGCAGACGGCCAGTGCCGCCAGCATCCAAAGCTCCGCTTTTTGCAGGAACCATCCGGCCAGATCGCCGGTGATGCCGCCGAATTGCCGATCAGAAACAACACGATAGCGCCAGAAAACAAGGAGCGCCGCAAGGACGAGCGCCCCGCCGCCCAGCAGCACCAGCGCAGCGCAGAGCAGGCCCGCCAGCGCCAGCAGGACGCTGCGAACGGCCTTGCGGTCTGCCGCAGAAGCGAACGTGTGGGCAAGGCCGGTGTTCCTGGCCAGCGGGAAGGAGGCGATGGCAAGGCCCGAAAGCGCCCGCTCCAGCACCAGCGCCAGCGTCCAGCAGAGGCCGATGCGCGGCGTGAACTGCACGGCGGTGCACAGCGCGAAATAAGCCAGAAAATAACTGCACAGCCGGATGACGGCAAAGGCCCCGCAGTGGGGGTCTTTCAGGATCTCCAATTTCTTTTCCCTGCCGCCGTAGCTGGAAAGGGCGTCGCAGGTGTCGGCGTAGCCGTCCAGATGGATGCCGCCTGTGACCCAGACGGGGATGAGGCAGAACCCGCCCGCTCGGACGAGTGCCGGGAGCGGCAGTGCCCCGCATAGGCACCACAGGGCTCCGCACACCGCGCCGATGAGCGGGAACGCGCACATCGCGTAGCGCATGTTCTTTTCGTTCCAGTCGAACTGCGGCACCGGGATGGCTGAAAACATGGCAAATGCCACGGCAATGGTCTGCAAAACGATCATGACGGGCCTCCTTTATGATAGACCGGGATGCCGCATACCACCCGCACCACTGCATCGGCACGGGCCGCAAGGGCGTTGTTGACTTGCGCCAGAGCCTTCAGATACCGGTCGGTGTCGCCCGCGTAGTTTGCCCCGCCGCTGAACACTTCGTTCGAAACGACGACGAGGTGTTCACATTGCGCGGCCAATTTGTCCAGACCGTCCAGAATGGCCGAAGCGGCGGCTTCGCCCGCCCCGGCGGGGTCGTAAAGCTCGTTGGCGGTCAGGTTGCCGAGGTCTTCCAGCAGGGCGGTGCCCCGCGCGGGCAGGTGCACCGTGCCCAGATGCAGGGGGCACTCCAGCGTCTCGAACTGCTTTTCCGCCCGCATCCGGCGGTGCTTTTCCACCCGTGCGGCGCACTCGGCGTCCCATACCTGCATCGTGGCAAGGTAATAGCGCGGGAGCGCGGTCTGCAGCACAAGGCATTCGGCGTACGCGCTTTTTCCGCTGGCTGCGCCGCCGACCACCAGCGTCAGCATTGGGGCGTATACGGCGGGATGCCGCCCTCCGTGAAGGAATAGCAGTGGTCGTAGACCGCCAGTGCCAGATCCCACAGCGGAAGCGCGGCCACAGCCCCGGTGCCCTCGCCGAGGTGGAGCCCCGCCGTCAGGAGCGGGGCCTTGCCCAGCGCTTCCAGCACCAGCCGGGCCGCAGGCTCGGTGGAACAGTGGCTGGCGAACACGGCCTTGGCGGCGGCGGGGCAGAGCCGCACCGCGCACAGGGCTGCCACCCCGCTGATGAAACCATCCATCAGGATGGGCAGGTCTTCCAGTGCGCCGCCAAGGAAGACCCCGCACAGCCCGGCGATGTCAAAGCCGCCCAGTTTGGACAGCACGTCCAGCGGGTCAGCAGCATCGGGCTGGTTGCGGGCGATGCCGCGCCGGATGGCGTCCAGCTTGCGGGCCAGCCCGGCGTCGGAAAGGCCCGCGCCCCGCCCGGTCATGACCTCAACGGGCTGGCCGAGCAGGACTGCCGCCACAGCGCTGGACGTGGTGGTGTTGCCGATGCCCATCTCGCCGGTGGCGAGCAGCTGGCACCCCTGCGCCTTCTGCGCCCGCACCAGTTCGATGCCCGCCGCGATGGCCTCCACAGCCTGGGCGCGGGTCATGGCGGGGCCTTGGGTGAAGTCTGCCGTTCCGGCGGCGATGCGGCGGGGGACGACGCCCGGCACCGGGGCGCCTGCCATGCCCATATCCACCGGCACGACCTCGCAGCGGGCCGTTTTTGCCATCTGGCAGACGCTCGTCCGCCGCGCCGCTAGGTTTTCGGCCACGGCGCGGGTCACGCTCTGGTCGGTCTGGCTCACGCCCTGGGCCACGATGCCGTTGTCCGCGCAGAGCACAAGGACGGCCCGACGGTCAAAGGCGAGCTGCGCCGTGCCGGTCAGGGCGGCGGCATCTTCCAGCAGGGTCTCCAGTGCGCCCAGCCCGCCCAGCGGCTTGGCCAGGCTGGCCCAGTGGGCGTGTGCGGCCGCGCGGGCGGTCTCGCTGGGCGGGGTGATGGTAGTGAGAAGCTGTTTCAGTTCCGGTTCGGTCATGGGGTCTGCTCCTTCTGGTGATTGAGTACGGCGGCTTCCACGAACCGCCGGGGCAGGGGGGTGCCTGCCCAGTACAGATGCGGAAAACCCGCATAGAGATGTTCATTGGCAAAGCTGCAGGCCCAGCTGCGGCCATTGGCTTTTGCAGCGGTCAACGCTGTGCCGTTCGCGGTCGAGTCCCAGTGGTGGAACTCGTGGGCGGGGAATGCCTCTCCGGCGCGGAACAGCAGGCTGTCGGCGCAGGCGGTCAGCTCCGCGTACCCGAACCGCACCAGCCGCCCGACCGGGAAACCGCTGCCCGGCAGGACGCCCGCCATGGGCCAGACGGTGCCGTCGGCGTCTTCGAGCGTCTGCCCCAGATAGAGGAAGCCGCCGCACTCGGCCACGGTGGGCAGACCGAGCTCCACGGCCTGCCGCACAGAAGCCCGCATCGGGCGGTTCTCGCTCAGCGGCCCTGCGTACAGTTCCGGGTAGCCGCCCGGCAGATACAGCCCGCCAAGCTCCGGCGGAAGGGCCGCATCGTGCAGGGGGCTGAATGGGACAAGCTCGGCCCCGGCGGCGGTCAGGGCCTCCAGCGTTTCTGCGTAGGCAAAGCAAAAGGCTTCATCCTGCGCAACGGCGATACGGGTGCGCGCCGGGGCGCGGGCAGCAGGCTGAGCCTGCGGTGCAGGCCGGTCGGTCAGGGCCTGGAACTGCACCCAGTCCAGCACCAGCGCATCCGCAAGAAGGGCGATCTTTTGCTGAAGCCCGGCGATCTCCCCGGCGGTCTTCAGCCCCAGATGACGGCTCTCGATGGACGCCTCCGGCAGGCGGGGCAGATGCCCCAGCACCGGCAGGCCGGTCTCGCGTTCCAGCATCGGTTTGAGCATTTTGTACAAAGCCGAGGTGCAGTCGTTGAGCAGAACGCCGACGATGCGGCTGGGGGTGCGGAACGTTTTCAGCCCGTTGATCTGCGCGGCCAGGGTCAAACTGGCCCCTTTGGCCGGGACCACCAGCAGCACCGGCAGGCCCAGCGTGTCGGCCAGATGCCAGGCGCTGGCCGTGTCGGTCACGCCGCCCAGACCATCGTAAAAGCCCATGGCCCCCTCGCACACCGCCGCCCCGTGCCCGGCGGCACCCTGTGCATAAAGGGCGCGCACGGTATCCGGTGCGGAGAAAAAGAGGTCAAGGTTGTGGCTCTCGACCCCCAGCACGGCCCGGTGGAACATGGGGTCGATGTAGTCCGGCCCGCTCTTGAACGCGCAGGGGTCGGCCCTGCGCCGCTTGAGCGCGGCCAGCAGCGCACAGGTCAGGGTGGTCTTGCCGCTGCCGGAACAGGGCGCTGCTACGAGAAATTGCATCATTTGCGTTCACCTGTGATGAGGAAGATGGGGTTGTTGGCCATCAGCAGATGCAGCCTGCCCGCCGGTTTTGTGCGGCTGACGGCGATCTGGGTGACTTCGGCGGTGAGCCCCCGCGCCGTCAGGGCCGCAACGGCGGCGCTCAGCGTTTCCAGCGCGATGGCGGAGATGCAGAGGCGGGCCTGCGGGTTTTTGGCCAGCACAGCGTCCACCACGGCCTCCATGCTGCCCTTGGTGCCGCCGAGGAAAACGGCGTCCGGGGCGGGCAGAGCTTCCAGCGCCTGGGGGGCTTTCCCCTCGATGAGGGTCAGATTCCAGGCTGCGAAGCGCTCCCGGTTCTTCCGGATAAGAGCGCAGGCCTCCGGGTCGCATTCCACGGCATAGACCCGTCCGCGCGGGGCGGCAAGGGCCAGTTCCACACTGACACTGCCGGTACCGGCCCCCACATCCCACAGCGTGTCCGTGGGGCGGACGGCCAGCTTTGCCAGCGCGGCAGCGCGGACTTCCTGCTTCGTCATGGGAACATCTCCCCGGAGAAAGGCTTCGTCCGGGAACCCGGCACAGCGCCGGGGCGGCTGGGGCAGATGTTCGATGAGCAGAACGCTCAGGGATGCCGTGCTTTTTTGGGAAACTTCCTGCGCGGTGCCGAAGAAGATCTTCTCCTCCGGTGTGCCGAGCTGTTCGCCGACCAGCGCATGGGCCTGCCCCAGCCCGGCGGCGGTCAGGGTGCCGCAGAGGGTGGCAGGGGTCTCGGAGCCGCCGGTCAGGAAGAAGACCGGTCGGCCATCCGCCGTCAGGCACTCGGCCACCGGGTCGCAGGCACAGCCGTGGGCAGAGACGAGTTTCCAGTCCTGCCAGGGGCGGCCGACCGCCGCCGCGAGCAGCTGGACGCTGGAGATGCCGGGCAGGACGCGGCAGGAGATGCCGCAGGCCCGCAGCATGGGCAGCAGCCTGGAAGCCCCGGAATAAAATCCGGTGTCGCCGCTGTACAGCAGGGCCGCGTCTCCCTCCGGATGCTCCGCAAGGCAGGTCAGGATCTCCTCCGGTTTGTACAGGGCCTTCCGGTGTTCGGTGCAGCCGTCCGGCAGGTGCTCCAGCAGCCGCCGGGCGCCTAAAATGAGGTCGGCCTGTTGCAGAGCCGCAAGCCCTTCGGCGGTCAGGGAGCCGGACAGCCCGGCCCCCATTCCGATCAGTGTGACCATGCCAGCACCTCCTTGCAGCGGGTCAGGATCTGCTCCGCCGTTTCGCCCTGCTCTGCGGGGCGGCGGAGGACGATGAGCTGTGCGCCGGTGTCCTGCGCGGCCTGTGCCTTCTCGGAAAAGCCGCCCGCTGCACCGCCGTCCTTCGTGACGAGGAAGCGGATGTGGAACTGTTCCAGCAGGGCCCGATTCAGCGCATAGGAGAAGGGGCCCTGCATCGCGATGATGTTTTTGTGGGGGATGTGCGCGGCCTCGCAGGCTGCGATGCCCTCCGGGGTGGGCAGCACACGGGGGAACAGGCGGGCAGGCTCGATGCCGGAAAAGGCCGCGAGCTCCTTGGCCCCGGTGGCCAGCAGGAGATTGCCGCAGGTGTTTGCAAGAAACTCTGCCGCGTGTGCAGCCGACGGAAAGACCATGCTCCCCGCCGGAAGCGGGCTTTCGGCCCGGAGCAGGCGGTGGTACTCGATGCAGGCGGTTTTACACGCAGACCGGATGTTTTTGGTGGCGTCCACCGCATAGGGATGGGTGGCGTCCACGCAGAGGGCGGCCCCCTGCAGCAGGGTGGTCATTTCCTCCGGCGTCAGCCGCCCGCAGTGGACGGTGACACCCTGCAAACGGCCCTGCTCTTCGGCTCCCAGCGGGGTCGCTACGCTGACGAGGACTTCGGCCCCCTGCGCGGCCAGCTGGCGGGAGAACAGACGGCCCTCGGTGGTGCCGCTGAACACGACGATCTTCATGCGCGGTACCCCCTCGGTGTGACCATCTTTCCGCCCAGCTGCCGGGTGGCGGTGTTGCCGATGAAGACGGTGGTGAACATATCCACCGGGGCGGTTTCCAGTTCCGCCAGGGTCAGGATGCGGTGGGCCTGCCCCTCGCGCCCGATGTTCCGCACCAGCCCGCAGACGGTCTGCGGCGGTTTGCCGTGGTCCAGCAGGATGCGGACGGCTCTGGCCAGATAGTCCGGCCTGCCCTTGGAGGAGGGGTTGTATAGTGCGACGCAGAAATCGCCCATCGCTGCTGCCGCCAGCCGCCGCTCGATGACGGCCCAGGGGGTCAGCCGGTCCGACAGGGAGATGACGCAGAAATCGTGGGCCAGCGGGGCACCCAGCACGGCCCCGCCGCTGAGAGCCGCCGTCAGGCCGGGCACCACCTCCACAGCGACCTCCGGGAACTGCCCGGCCAGCTCCAGCAGGGGGCTGGCCATGCCGTAGACCCCGGCGTCGCCGGAGCAGACCAGCGCAACGACTTTGCCGCGCCGGGCTGTTTCCAGCGCCCAGCGGCAGCGGTCGATCTCCTGGGTCATGCCGGTGGAGTAATATTCTTTTTCCGGGAAATAGGGGCGCACAAGGTCCAGATAGACCGTATAGCCGCACAGCACCTCGGTTTGCGTTAAGGCGCTCTGCGCCTGTGCGGTCAGAAACTGCGGGCCGCCGGGGCCAAGCCCGACCACAAAAACGGTGTTCGTCATGAAAGAACCCTCCAATCTGGGGCAAAGGGGGAAAGGGCCAGCGCAAAGGTCACGCCGCCGCCCGCCTGTTTGGGGATGTGGATGCTCCCGCCGGACGCCAGAACGGCTGCCCGCTCGCAGACATTGTCCACACCGGTGACGTTCCGGACAAAGGCAGAAGGGGTAAAGCTGCCGGGGGCGGTCTGCAGCGCTTCGGCAGAGAAGAACGAGAGGCCCCACCGGTGCGCCGCGCAGAACGCAAGAAGCCCGGCCTCGTTCTGTTTCAGGTCGATGCTGGCGGCGGCTGCGATGCACTGCGGGGCCAGCGTGTGGGCCGCACAGAAGACGGAAAAGGCGGCTTCCAGCTGCTCGGCCGTCGTCCCGCGCCGGCACCCGATGCCCAGCACCCCGATGCGCGGGGTCAGATGCAGGGCATTCCCGGCGGGGGAGAGGGTCAGGGCAAAGTCGGCAGCTTCCGGCGCTGGTGCTGCATTCACCCCGGCCGGAGCCGGGCCTGCGATGGGAAACTCCGACCAGAAGGAGACCGGCTCCCCGGCCAGCAGTTTCCCGCTGACGGTCTTGATGCGTTCGGGTTCCAGCACCTGGCAGTTGTGATGCCTTGCCCACTCGTCCACGGCAAAGAGGCCGTGGGCATCGGTGGCCGTGGTGATGACCGGGACAGCCCCGCAGAGGGCCGCGATGGCCCGCGCCAGATCGTTGGCACCGCCCAGATGGCCGGACAACAGCGGCACCGCAAAGTGTCCGCATTCGTCCACGACCACGACCGCCGGGTCGCTGGCCTTGCTGCGGCAAAACGGCGCGATGGCCCGCACCGCGATACCCACGGCCCCCACAAAGATCAGGGCCTCGTTTTGGGCAAACGCGGCGGCGGTCCACTCTGCCAGCGAAGGCCCACCGTGCCCGCAGCGGGTCACAGGGCCGGGCAGAGCGCGCGCCAGCGTTTCTGCCAGCGCCAGCCCGGTCTCGGTAAAGGCGGCATAGGCGCGGCTCATGCGTCGGCTCCTTTGCGGAACTCGGTCGTGAAGGCGGGGTCGTAGAGTCGGCTGCGCTCATACCGGGTGCCGAGGAAGTCGCCCACCACGATGAGCGCGGTCTTGGTGATGCCCGCTGCATGGACGCTTTCGGCCAGCGTTCCCACGCTGCACCGCACGATCTTCTCTTCCGGCCAGGTGGCTTTGTAGACCACAGCGGCAGGCGTTCCGGGGGTGTAGGCCCCCTGTAACAGAGCCTCCTGCACCTTGTCAACGAGGCCGATGGAGAGGAAGATGACCATCGTAGCCCCGTGGGAAGCAAGGCGGGCCAGCGTTTCCCGTTCGGGCACCGGGGTGCGGCCCTCCATCCGGGTGATGATGACCGTCTGGCTGACGGTGGGCAGGGTGTACTCGGCGTTCAGCGCAGCCGCCGCGCCGCAGAAGCTGGAAACGCCGGGCGTGTCATCGTAGGCGATCCCGTCGGCATCCAGCGCGTCCATCTGCTCCCGGATGGCCCCGAACAGGCAGGGGTCGCCGGTGTGGAGCCGCACGGTGGTCTTGCCGGCGGCTTCCATCTGCCGCAGCACGCCGAGCACCTGCTCCAGCGTCATCTCGGCGCTGTTGTAGATGGCGCAGCCCGGCTTTGCCAGCCCCAGCAGGGCCGGGTTGACAAGGCTGCCCGCATAAATGATGCAGTCGGCCCCCTGCAACAGAGCCGCGCCGCGCTGGGTGATGAGGTCCGGTGCGCCTGGCCCGGCACCAACAAAATGTACCATATTATCGCTCCTTCCAGTCGTTCAGGATCTGTGCCGCCGTTGCGGTCTGGCCCAGCGGGCCGTGCTGGTTCGAAAAGAGGATAGCACCCACCCGGAACGCCCCGGCGGCGCGGCGGTCCAGATGGAGCTGCACCGCCGCCAGCAGGCTTTCCAGCACCGGGGCGCGGAGACTTGCCGCATCCAGAAGGTCGAGGCAGGCATCGGTGGTGGCGGCTTCGAACAGGGCACGGCAGGTCTCCCGGCTGGCCCCGCAGAGGGCGGCATGGGTGCAGAACAGCTCGGTGCGGCAGTCCGCCGTGTGGGAGTGGGTGTTCATGATGCCGCCCGCCAGCTTGCAGAGCTTGCCCACATGGCCCACGAGCAGCACGTCCTCAAACCCGGCAGAAGCGGCCATATCCAGCGTGTCACCGATGAAATTGGAGGTTTTGACGACCGGGATGGAAGCGAACGCCGGGTAGGCCGTGCCAAGGTAGTCCAGCCCATAGTTGCCGGGGGCCAGGATGAGCCGCCGTGGCCCGGCAGCGGTTTGGACGCGCAGCGCCGCCTGGTTCATCTCCAGCTGGATGGTGTCCAGAATGGCCTGCTGGCTCATGGGCTCCACGATGCCGCTGGTGCCGAGGATGGACAGCCCGCCCGCGACCCCGATGTGGGGGTTGAAGGTGCGCCGGGCCACCTCTTCGCCGCCCGGAATGGAGAGGGTCACGGCAAAGCCGCCGGTGTAGCATGCCGTTTCGGCCTCCCGCTGCAGGGCCTCGGCGATCATCCGGCGGGGGACGTGGTTGATGGCGGCTTCGCCTACGGGTTGGTCCAGCCCCGGCCGGGTCACCCGGCCTACGCCCGGCCCGCCCGCGATGCGGACTTCCGTGGTGCCGGGCAGCAGCTCCACCGTGGCGACGATGGGCAGGCCGGTGGTCACATCCACATCGTCGCCGCCGTCCTTTTCGATGGCGCATTCGGCCCCCGGCCCGGTGCGGCGGCAGAACAGCGGGGCTACCTCCACGACGATGCCCTTCGGTGTGCGCAGCGCCACCGTCTCCGGGGCCTTTCCGGTCAGCAGCAACCGGGCCGCGCCCGCCGCGCCCAGCGCTGCACAGGTGCCGGTGGTGTAGCCGCAGCGCAGCAGTTTCTGCCCGCTGCGGACGTAGTGCTCGAATCTGGGTTTTGCAGGTTTCGGGGGGCCGAACAGCGTTTCGTACTGCTCCCGGCTCAGGCGGTAGAGGGTCTGGATGTTCTCCGGCGCAAAAGCCTCCTGGGGCGTCAGAACGCCGGAGACGCCCTGCGGGGAGACGCAGACCACGGCGTCCGCGATCTTCTGCGCCATGTCCAGCTCGTGCAGGCTGACGAGGACGGCAAGGTGCTGCGTGTGGGCCAGCGTTTGCAGGATGCTCAGCAGCTCGATCTTGCCCTTGATGTCCAGAAAAGACGTCGGCTCGTCCAACAGGATGACTTCCGGCTGCTGGCAGATGGCGCGGGCCAGCAGGATGCGCTGGCGCTGGCCGTCGCTGATGCAGTTGAAGTCCCGCTCCGCGAGAGCGGAAGCTCCCACCAAAGCCAGCGCATCGCGCACGGCTTGCCGGTCTGCCTCGGAGAGGAGGCCCAGCCGCCCGGTGTAGGGGATGCGCCCGGCTGCGGCAAACTCGAAGCAGGTGGTCAGCTCGGTGCGGCGGGTGTGGGGGAGCATGAGGGCGAGCCGCTGTGCGCGGGCGCTGCCGGTGTAGGCGGTCAGATCCTGTCCGTCCAGCAGCACTGCGCCGCCCATGGGGGCCAGCTGGCCCGCCAGTGTTTTGAGCAGGGTGGATTTGCCCGCGCCGTTCGGCCCGATGAGGGTCAGGATCTGCCCTGGTCGGACGCCCAGCGCGATATGCTCGGCCAGCGGTGCTTTGCCGTAGCCGACGGCGAGGTCCTGTGCCTCGCAGGAAAATTCGTTCATCGTGCACCCTCCTGATTCCGGCGGATGAGCAGCCAGATGACCACCGGTGCGCCGAACACCGCCGTCACAGCGCTGATGGAAAGCTCGGTGGGGGCGAACAGGCTGCGGGCGATGAGGTCGCACAGCAGGCAGAACGCCGCCCCGCCCAGGCAGCAGCCCGGCAGGACGAACAGCGGCCGGGCGCTGCCCAGCAGCTGTTTGACGAGGTGCGGCACCGCGATGCCCACAAAGGAGATCGGCCCGGCAAAAGCCGTGATGCAGGCGGCCAGCAGGCTGGAGAGCAGCACCAGTGTGCGGGAAAACCGCTTGACGTTGACGCCGACGCTCTGGGCGTAGGCCTCGCCCATCTGGTAGGCGGACATGGGTTTCGACAGGCAGAACGCCGCCGCCAGCGCGGGCAGGACGACGAGCGCCGCCGCCCGGACATTGCCCCAGGTCATGCCGGAAAAGCTGCCCTGCGACCAGTTGTGGAGGTTGACGATGTTCGAGTCCTGCGCAAAGGCCACCACAAATTCGGTGATGGCTGAGCAGATGTAGCCGATCATGACGCCGCAGATGACCAGGATGCTCATCCGCTGCACCCGGCGGGAGACCGCCAGCACAAAGGCCATGGCCGCCATGGCCCCCGCGAACGCGGCCAGGATGAGGGTGAGGGAGCTTGTGAGCAGCCCCTGGTTCAGGAACACCACCATGACCAGCGCTACCGCCAGCTTGGCCCCGCTGGAAATGCCCATGACGAAGGGCCCGGCGATGGGGTTGGCGAAAAAGGTCTGCAACAGATAGCCCGCCGCCGAGAGCGCTGCGCCCAGCAGCACGACCATCACGGCGCGGGGCAGACGCAGCTGGGTGATGATGCGCACCGAGAGCGCGTCCTGCCCGCGGCCCAGCAGGGCCGAAAGCACGGCCTCCGGCGTCAGTGCCACGCTGCCCCAGAAGAGGTTGGCGGCAAAGAGCACCGCCAGCAGAACGGCCAGGATGCCATAGGAGAAGAGGAGGCGTTTTTTGGTAGTCATGCGGGTCCTTTCTGGGGAAGTTACGTCACCGGTGTCAGGAATTGCAGGCCGTCAGGGGCGTCCTCGGTCAGAACGCGGTGCAGCTCGATCACAAAATCGGCCAGCTCCATGCTCTGCTGAAAAAAGCTCTGGGTGGTGCACCAGACGTTCCCGTTCTGCACGGCCCGGAAGTCGGCCAGCAGGGCACATTTTGCCACCAGCTCGTCGATGGTGGAGACCATGCCTTCAATGGTGCTGTTGTAGATGAGAACATCGGCGTCCTTTGCCCCGGCGTAGAAATCCTCCAGCGGGAGGTTCATGGTGGAAAGGTTATTGCCGCTGTCGGTCAGGTCGGAGAACACATAATCGGCCCCGGCCATCCCGATCATCTGGGCCACATAGTCGCCGCCCTTGCGGACGTTGGCGAGGTTGTTGGCCGTGATGGAGAAAAACGCACAGGTCTTGCCGGTGGGGGCCTGTTCCAGAAGCGGCTGGATGCGCTCCACCTGCTTTTGGAACACCTGCTCGGCAAGGGTCTCCCGGCCCAGCAGGATGCCCCAGAACTTGATCCACTCCATCCGGGCCAGCGGACTGCTCTCGTAGCTGGAGCGCTCCACCACCACCGGGATGCCGAACCGTTCCAGCTGCTCCTTGACCTCCGGTGTGTGGAGGATCATCGTGTTCTCAATGGCAAGGCCGCAGTTGGAAGCGAGGATCTGCTCATAGTCCGGGGCGCTGTACTTGCCCGCGTAGGCGATGCGCCCGGCCTCCATGGCGGCTCTGGCCTCGTCGAGATGCCAGCCGGCAGCCTGGGTGCCGGAGAGGGTGATGCAGTCCAGCGCTTCCAGATGGAGGAACAGGTCCATCACCGAGGTGGAGACGAGATAGATATTCTGCACCGGCTGGCGCAGGGCCGTGACTCCGGCGGGCAGACCGTCCACCTCGGCGGCATCTTCCGGCAGGACGAGGAACTGTTCCCCAGACCCGGTCAGGGTCAGCAGGGTAGAACCGCCTTCGTAGCAGTCGGCGGTGAACTGCCGGGCGTAGTCCAGCGGATAGGCGTGGTCGAACACCAGCGCTTCCGTGTTGGCCGGGGCCGTCTGCTTTGCCGCACAGCCCGCCAGCAGAAGCGCAGAGGCGGGGAGCGCTTTTAAGAATTGTTGTCTGGTCAGTTTCATGGTATCAGCCTTGCGCCTTCGAAGGTGCGCGGGCGGCAGCTGCCCCACAAAGGGGGGGGAGCCGTTACGCCAGCGTGAACGTCAGGGTGTATTCGATCTCGTGCGGGGTGCTCATGGCCACGGTGTCGGCCGTGACGGAGAGGGGCGTGCCCAGCGCGGCAACGGGGATCACAAAGGTGGAGTTGCCCTCGGTGTTGGTGGGCAGATACTTCTCGCCGTCCACGATCATGTAGTCGTAGTTGGGGCTGCTCCAGACGATGGTGGCGGTCATCTTGCCGTCGGCCACGGTCAGCGCGGCGGGGCTGTCCACCGTGGCGCGGCCGGAACCGCCTTCCAGCACGACATTCACATTGTACGCGCCGTCTGCGGGCATCTCAGCAGCCGCTTCCGCCTTGGGCTCCGCATTGCGGATGCTGACGGTGTGGTCGTACCACTTGCCCTTGGTGCCCAGAAGAGCCAGCTGGAAGTCCTCGTCCACGGCGGCGACGGGGATGTCGTAGCCGTAGACCTCTTCGGAGGTGCCGTCGGAGTAGGTGACGGTGTCGGTGGTGGGCAGCAGCCAGTCGGCTTTGTTGGCGTCGGCGTCTGCGGCCATGCCGACATACAGGTTGACGATCTTCTTGGAAGCGAGGCTGACGTGGAAGGTCATCGTGCCGTTTTCGACCGTCAGGGTGCCCTTGCCGTCGCAGGCTTCGTTCGCGTGGAACATGCCGCTGTCGGTGTCAAATTCGGCGGTATAGACGCCGTCCGGCAGAGCGGCGGCAGCGGTCTCGGATGCAGCAGCAGAGGAGGCCACGGACGAAGCGGCCTCCGAGCCTGCGGCAGAGCTTGCAGTGGAAGAGGCCGCCCCGCAGCCGGTCAGGGCAGCAGCCAGCAGCAGGGAAGCGACGGACAGGGAAAGAAACTGTTTGCAGTGCATAGATCAAAATACCTCGCGATCAAATTTGAGCGGGCAGAGAACTGCCCATGGGGGAGGGTGCCTCCTCATGCGGGGGCATCCTCCATAAAAAATGCCCGAAAAGATCACTCCCTTCGGGCATTGGGGCACACGATATCAGCCGTTCAGGGACTCGATCGCAGCTTTGGTGTGTGCGATGTAGAGCTGCTGGATGTCGGAGATCTCGCCCAGACCGGCGATCTGGGTATCCACTTCCTCAAATGCACCGGAAGCCTTGAACTCGCTCAGCCAGGAGTCATCGTCCGCACCGGCCATGTCGTTGTTGGCATGGTCACCGGCAACGACCATCAGCGGGCGCAGAACGACCTTGGTGTAACCGGCAGCCTTGACGGCCTCGATGACGTTCTCGCAGGCGGTCTCCTCCGGCTCGCCCTCGACGGTGCCGATGAAGACATTGTCATAGCCGAGGGTCTGCATGGTGGTCTGCATCTGGCTGTAGCTGATCTTTGCGGTGTGCGAGGTGCCGTGGCCCATGAAGACGAATGCGGTCTTCTCGGCAGCGGCGGCATCCAGGCTGTCGAAACCGGCATCCTTCACGGCAGCAGCGGTGATGGCCTTGGCGACGGCTTCCTTGTCGGAGTTGATGACGGCGGCGTCTGCGCCGACCTCACCCAGCAGGGGCTCGGCCACGGCGACGGACTCGAACTTGTCGCGGTAGCTGTCGATCATCTCCATCATCTCGTCGTACTCGGCACCGTGCATCAGGTGGGTGGGCTGGACGACCAGATTCTTCACGCCGTTGGCCACAGCGCGGTCCATGGCCTGCTGCATGTTGTCGATCTTCTCACCGTCGCGGGCCTGGACATGGTTGATGATGATCTGAGCGGTGAAGGCGCGGCGGACAGACCAGTCCGGATAAGCTGCCTGCAGAGCATCCTCGATGCCCTTGATGTCGGCGGCGCGGCTGGCGTTGAAGGAGGTGCCGAAGCTGACGACCAGCAGCTCGTTCTCGCCGATGTCGTCCGCGTTGCGGGGGTCATCCTTGGAGGCATCGCCGGTGTCGCGGCCAAAGTAGTCGGGGTCGGCCTCTTCGCCTTCCACCAGCTCCTTCTGGGCGTCGGTCAGGGCGTCCCAGGCGGCCTTGGCGGCAGCGCACTGGGCGTCCGTGTCATCGGTGTGCTCCTGCACGTAGATGGCGTCGATCAGGTCTGCGACATTCTGTGCGGCCAATTTGTCGGCCTCCTCGCTCGAAACTTCGCTGCTGGCAGCGGCAGAGCCTGCCGTGCTGGAGGCAGCGGTGGAACTTGCGGCCCCGCCGCAGCCGGTCAGAACACCGGCGCAGAGTGCCAAGGCGGTCAGGGCGGCCGCCGTCTTGTGGAGAGTGCGTTTTCTCATGTGTGAGCTTCCTTTCCTGTTTGAAACATTGCGGCGCTGAACAGAAGGGCACAGGAAAGAGGACCCGAACAACGAAAAAGGGTCTTTTTGCTTGCGGGACGGCAAAACAAAAAGACCCCTTACAGTGGTTCGGGCTTTTTGGTACAACCAATTCCTCGTGATCTGGGGCAGATGCCCCTGTACCAACAGCGGGCAGGTTTCCTGACTGAAAGTTCAACGCCTGCTGCCGCCTTCCCAGACCGGACGGTTCAGTGGCCGGTGCCCAAAGCACCCGGACAGTAGACTCCCTTATCACAGTGACGAGATCGTGCGGGATCTGCACCCGCTTCCCTTTTAACGTTCCTGCCGCTGCCCGGAGGCATGGGCGGAACGCACCTGCTGTTTTCTATTCAGTTCGAGGAAAAGTATAGCACACACCGGGGGAAAAGGCAAGAAAAAAGAAACCCGGCAAACAGGGCCGGGCCGACAAAAAACGCCCCCGGAGCGCGGCGGGCGCATTCCGGGGGGCTGGGGGTCATGATTGGTTCCCGTTGGCTTGCAGGCGTCGGCAGGCATCCTCTTTCACAAGCTCGATGACCACCGCCGTCAGCGGGATGAAGAAGATGATGCCGAGGATGCCGAAGAGGTTGCCGCCGATCATGGCGGCGATCAGGGTGTAGAGCGGCGAAAGCCCGACGGACTTGCCCACGACACGGGGGTAGATGAACTGGTTCTCGATGAACTGCACCGCGAGGTAAACGATGAGGCAGCGCACCGCCAGCATCGGGTCCACCAGCAGAACAAGGAACACGCTGACCACGCAGGAGATGAGGGCACCCACATAGGGGATGATGGCACAGATGGCGGTCAGCATCCCCACCAGACTGCCGTAGGGGAGCTGGAAAACGGAGAATGCAAAGGCCATGAGAACGCCGAGGATCACCGCCTCGCTGCACTGGCCGGTCAGGAAATTGGCGAAGGACTGCCGGAACAGGCGGCAGAACCGGAGCAGCCCGGCGGCGTGGCGGGGCTTCAGATACGCGCACACCAGCGTATGGGCCTGTCGGCCAAGGCTCTCCGTCCCAAGCGACAGATAGACGGAGATGATGAGGGCGAAGGAGGCCGTCACGATGACGTTTACCGTGGCGGATACGGCACCCACCGCATTGACCAGCACCTTGTCGATGCTGTCGGCGGCTTTGTGGAGCAGCTGCTCCCAGTTGATGCCCTCCAGCCAGTGCATCAGCCAGCCCATGTCGGCGTCCTGTGCGCTGAGGTAGGCAGTCCAGCGGGGGATGTTCGACTCGATCTGCAGATAGAGGCTGTGGAACGATTTGACCAGTTCCGGCACCAGCAGGGTCAGCGCAAGCACCAGCACCAGCACGATGCCGACCAGCGTGAGGAAAAAGCTGAGGAGATGAAGGGTCTTGTCCGGCGGCTGCTTTTTGGCCTTGCGGAACAGCTGCTTCAGCCGCTTTTCCAGCCCGGTCATGGGCACGTTGATGAAAAGTGCCAGGATGCCGCCCGCCAGAATGGGCAGCACCAGATCCACAAGACGTGCCGCAAAGGCGAGCACATCCGAAAACCGCAGCAGTGCAACAAAAAGTGTTACCCCCACAACGGTGACGAGCAGAGAGCGTTTGGTGTTCGAATCCATGATGAAGTTCCTTTCCCGGAGTGTACGGCCGCAAGCTGTAAAGGGGCTGCCGCAGAGCCTTTGTTGTATTGTACCAGATGTGCCGGGCTTGTCAAGACGGCGGGAAAGGGGAGCGCGCATCTTATAAGATCTTGCGCAGCTCCTGCACCAGGTCGCCGACGATGATCGGCTTGGACAAAAAGCCATTCATGCCGCTTGCCAGTGCGTTGCGGCGGTCTTCGTCAAAGGCGTTGGCCGTCATGGCGAGGATGGGGATCCCGGCCAGCGCCGGGTCCTCCAAAGCGCGGATCTGCCGGGTGGCGGTGTAGCCGTCCATGACCGGCATCTGCACATCCATCAGCACCAGATCGTAGCGGCCCGGTGCGCTGGTGCGGACTTTTTCCACCGCCACCGCGCCGTTTTCGGCCGTATCGACCTGGAAGCCGTACTCGCGCAGAATTTCCAGCGCGATCTCGCGGTTCAGCTCGTTGTCCTCCACCAGCAGGATGGTGCGGCCCTTGAAGTGTTCCTCTTTTTCGGGCAGAAGCTCCTGCGCGGCGTCCGTCCGTTTCTGGCCGAGGGCGCTCATCAGGGTCTCACGCAGGTCGGAGAGGAACATGGGCTTGGAGCAGAACGCCGTCACACCGGCGGCCTTTGCCTCCACCTCGATGTCAGACCAGTCGTAGGCGGTCAGGATGATGATGGGGGTGTCGTCGTTCAGGCTGCGGATCTGGCGGGTGACTTCGATGCCGTTCATATCCGGCAGACGCCAGTCGATGATGTAGGCATGGTAGGCATCGCTCATCTCAATGGACTGCCGTGCGCGCAGCACAGCCTCCTTGCCGGAGAGGGTCCACTCCGAGCGCATCCCCACCTTGACCAGCATCTTGGTCACGCTGTCGCAGGTGTTGAAATCGTCGTCCACCACCAGCGCCTTCAGGCCTTCCAGCTCGGTGATCTTTTCCACCAGGCGGTGTTCCGCCTGCGCGCGCAGCGGCACACGGATGATGAACTCGGTGCCCTTGCCCTGCTCTGTCTGCACCTCGATGGTGCCGCCCATCATATCCACGATGTTTTTGGTGATGGCCATGCCAAGGCCGGTGCCCTGGATCTTGCTGACCGTGGAGGTGCGCTCCCGCTCAAAGGGTTCAAAGATCTTTTGGGCAAACTCCGGGCTCATGCCGATGCCGTTGTCCTTGATGCGGAACTCATACTGCCCGCAGCCGTGCACCGGACCCGCAAGCTGCCGCACCCGCACCGAGACCATGCCGCCCGCCGGGGTGAACTTGATGGCGTTGGACAGCAGGTTCAGCAGCACCTGGTTCAGCCGGGTCTTGTCGCAGTAGACGTCCTCGTCGGTCACATCCATGGCGTCCATATACAGATCCAGCTGCTTTGCGTGGATCTGCCCGCTGACGATGGTCTTCAGGTCGTGCAGCACATCCGAGAGGTTGACCTCGGTCTCTTCCAGATGGATCTTTCCGCTTTCGATGCGGCTCATATCCAGCACATCGTTGATGAGGGAGAGCAGGTGGTTGCTGGAAGCGAGGGTCTTGGTGAGGTAATCCTTCACCCGCTCCTTGTCGTCGATGTTGCTGACCGCCAGTGTGGTGAAGCCGATGATGGCATTCATGGGGGTGCGGATATCGTGGGACATATTGGAAAGGAAGGTGCTCTTGGCGCGGTTGGCGGTCTCGGCGGCCGCAACGGCCTCCGAGAGGGCCTGATTCGCCTGTTTGTCGGCGGTGCGGTCCGACAGCACCAGGATGTACTTCGTTCGGCCCTCTACCTCGCTGCCCATGGCGATGTTATGGAACCAGCGGCGCTCCTTGGTCTCCAGATGTTCGTACTCGAAGTCCCATTCGCGCTGTTCCCCGCTGCGAAGCCCTTCCAGGAAGTTTTTGCCGTGCGCCGGGGAGCCTTTCGGGTACAGCTCTGCCAGAACATGGACATCCTGGCGGACTTCTTTCCACGGGATGCCCAGCAGGCGCTCGATGTTCGGGCTGACGTAATCCACCTTGGAGGTCTCTGCGTCCAGCATCAGGAACACGTCGTCCACGTTCAGCGAGAGCTTCTGGAACAGCTCGTCACGGTACAGGATCTCGGTATTTTTCTGGTGCAGGGTGGTGCGGTTCCGGCGCAGGATGAGCAGGATGATGGCGGCGGCAAGACCGATGGTGATGCCCGTTACGATCTGCACCGTGCGGAACCACAGCTTGTCCAGACTGGCGTTGACGATGTTGACCGGCACAAGCCCCAGCATCGTCCAGCTCTGCACCGCCGTGCCCTCGTAGACCAGATAATAATGGGTGTCGCCCAGCGTTACCTTCCGGTTTCCGCTGCGGCCCTGCGCAAAATCATCCGAAAGCGTAAGGATCTCCTCCTCGGAAAGGTCGGAAGAGTCGCGCAGCATCGCAATGAAGTTGTAGATCGTTTTCTCGCGGTTTACGGAATTGTCGATGACGACCCGTCCATCCGGGTAGATCACATAGTTGCTGGCGTTGCCCTGAAACGCAGAGTTGTCCAGCAGCTTCAGCACCGCATCATTGTAATAAGAGATGGCAACGGCATCGTAGGCAAAGCCCCGGTAGCTGCCCTGTGTTTCGGGACAGATGAACACAAGCATCTGCGCCTTGCCGGGCAGTGCTGTGTTCATCACGATATCTTCGCCATCGGCGAGCTTTTCGTCCAGATTGGTCTGCAAGCCAAGGTAGCCTGTTTCCCCGGTCACGGTCATGTAGTTGCCGTCATAGGAAAGGAAGTAGAAGCCGACAAATCCGATGTCCTGCTGCGCTTTCTCGATATACGCCTGAATTGCGTCCGCGTCCGAGGTGCTTTCCAGAAAGCTGTTGTACAGGTGCAGATAGCTCACGTTCTTGCGCACCATCTCTTTCAGCATATTGTTGGATTTGTGCAGCACTTCTTCCAGATGCGAGGTGCTTTCCTGATAGATGGTCTGCGACACGAACGAGAGATACTGAATGCCGAAACGGACTGCCAGCAAGACCAGAAGAAGGATGGCAGCAGCAGAGAACAATTTTTGCCGGAAATGGCCGTTTCGGTTGGGTTCGTGCTTTTCGTCTGGCATTCTGTTCACCTCAGTGTCATGTAGTGTTCCGGCTCTGCAAGCACCATGCCGCCGCCGGAGAGAGCTTCGCGCCAGGCCTGCTTGACCGGCGTGTCAAGGCAGGGGAACGCGCCGTTTTCGCCGGAAAGCAGCGGTGCCATCTGGCTGGCCGTGGCCAGACAGGTCACGGTCACGGTGTCGTCATCCCGGAGCGGCTGGCCGTTCCGGGTGATGCCGGTCAGGGTGTAGCTGCCGCTGTTCTCCTGAACATTCAGTGCGATGCCGCTGGCCACCGGCAGGGAGCCGCGGTTGAAGGGCACAAAGCCGCCCTCGCAGCCTTCCACAAAGGCGCGGACAGTCTCCTTCAGTTCCGCGCCGGTCATCGTGCGCTGGTAAGCCCGCAGGCCGTTCGGCATGATCATGGAAGCTGCCATTTGTCTGGTGTAGTCAGCCTGCAGCACACTGCCGGTAAAGCTGTTTGCGGCGGCGAGCAGCACATCGGTGCCGTAAAGGCCGCGCAGGGTGTTCGCCATGACGGAGAAGGAGGCGGTGCCGCCGTCTTTGTGGAACACGTTGGAATAGCGTTTCTCAGAGGTCAGCACGACCTCGTCCGCAGCAGGCTCCTCGTCTGCAAGAAGCTGGGCGTTGAACGCCTGATAGGCCTGCGCTGCCGTGAGCTCGCCTGCGATCATCTGGGAGACCACATCCTGGGAGATGGCAAAGAAATCGTTGGAGGCGATGCGGATGTACATGTGGTTTTCTTCCACCACAGAGCGGGTGTCCTTCATGGCATCGGTCAGGCGCAGGGGGACGTTCTGGCTGTAGCTCAGAATGTCCTGCCCTTCCGAGACGATCCGGCTCTGTGCCTCCTCGGAGAGCATGACGTCCAGCACTTTCATGGCTTTTGCGCGGCGGGCCGTGTCCTGCTCCAGGTCACGGTTCAGCGCCACCTGGAAATAGGGAGTGGTCATGATCCATTGTTCGCCGTTCTGGCTGAAGAAGGGCAGGAAGGTGGTATCGATGCCCTCATCCTGGAACATCTTCACGCCGGCAGAGCTGCCAAAGTACATGGCTACTTTTCCGTTCCGGAACAGGTCCATCACGTCATCGTAAGTCTGCGCAAGGTCGTCTGCCGTAAGGTGGGTATCCTGGATGAACTGTGCCATCCGCTCGAAGGCACCCGGCCAGATGGTATCGTCCAGCCCGACCCGCGTGGTGTTGGCGGGGTCACTGTATGCGGTGCGCCACTTGCGCCCGTCCACCGTGGTCAGCTCGGCAGCAGAAAGCCCCTGCAGCGTTTCCATGCAGGTGTAATCGTAGGCGTAATCGGCGGTAAAGCCGCGGATGCCCACCTTCTCAAATGCCTGACAGGCCGAAACGAAGCTCGCGTAATCGGTGGGCAGCGGGATGTCGTACTGCGCAAACAGGCTGCGATTGACCACGAAGCCGTGGGCGTCGGCGCACACCGGCAGCCAGTTCACGCTGCCGTCCTCATTTTTGAAGCTGTTGAGGTAGGTGTTGTAGACGGCACCCGCCTCGTTGGTGGTGGAAAGATCCATCAGGCTGTCCTTCAGGGGCGCTGCATCGTGCAGTGAGAAGCGGCAGCAGGTGATGATATCCGGCAGACCGCCGTTCTGCTGCAAAAATTTGTAAAAATCCAGATCGTTGTTGCCGACGATGAACTCAATGTTCACGTCCGGCAGCTGGGCCTGGATGTAGGAGGCGTAGGTGTCGTATAGGGCGGCAGTCCACAGATACACCTGAATGGTCTCGGCGTCTTCCTGCGCTTCCACCTGCTCGGTGTCCGCTGCGCCGCAGCCGGTCAGCAGACAGACCGCCATCACCAGGGCGGTCAGCAGGGCAAACAGGCTGTGCAGTGTGTTCTTCTTCATTTTTTATGTTCCTCTTCCTCACGGCCCGCTGCCAGCCGCCGCAGTGCAGCGGGCTGGCCCGGATTCTTGTATGATGATACAGCCCACCCCACGGGAATGACGCCGCCCCCCTGCGTGCGGCCTGCCCGGCACTCTGGCAAAAAGCCGTTCGAGAGCCGGAAAAAAGACGCAGCACGATCGAGATATAAGACCATTCTACCACCCCGACAACGGCATTGCAAGAAATCTGAACGTGTTTTTAGGAAAAAGCAATGAAAAATGGAGCCCTTTGCGGAAAATTCCGGACTTTTGTTGCAATCTGCCCGAAAAATGGGGGAGCGCGGGGCACCGGAGAAATGTTTACCTTATTGAAAAAATGGCTTGAACGGGTGACTGGACGGTTGTATACTATAATTGTTATTGTATGCCCTCTAGCGAGGCCGGAACGCACGGCAGATTCGAACATGTGCGAGGATGAAAATGAAGTTTAACAATCGACTTACGGATGAGATCTATACATCCGATACGGAAAAATTGGGAGAGAACGTGCTTCAGGCGATGCAGAACACGATCCATCAGAATGGCGGCATCGGGACCATGACCGGGTACTATGATGCGGGCCTGCCGATCCTGTCGGTCAGCGAACTGCTGCTGCATAACCTGAACCACAGCTATGCGTCCCTGATGGAGCGGACGAAGGGTTTGCTGAAAAACCTGTTTTATGGGGAAAACGTCGGCTTCCTCGAACCGGAGCGCTTTCGTCAGATCCGGGGCGCAGGGGAGGGCCAGATCCTCACAGCCGATGGAACACCGGTCTACGTGCGTCTTTATAAGGAAGATACCGTGGACGCAGACGGCAGGCCGCTCTGGGTGCTGTCGGTGCAGGTAAACTGGGCGTATGAAGACCTTGCGCTGGTCAATGAGTCCATCCACTCGGCACCGTGGACCTTGGAATGCGATGAAACGGGCCGGATCGTCCGTGCGAGCTGGAGCCATGCCTTCCGGCAGATCCTGGGGTACCATGACGCTCTGGATTTCCCGAACCAGCTGGATGCGTGGTCGGAGCTTCTGCACCCGGAGGACAAAGACCGGGTGATGACGCTGCTTTTGAAAACGGTGGCCGACAAGACCAACACCACAAAGTTCAGCGTGGAGTACCGGCTGAAGCTGCAATACGGCCCATACCAGTGGTTCCGGGCCTCGGCAGAAGTGATCCGCCGTCTGGATGGCACGGCCAGCCGCATCACCGGCATCATCTACAACATTGAGGAAGAAAAGCAAAGCCGGATGCAGGCGCAGCGGGCGGCAGCGTTCCACCGCGCGTTCACCAACGCGAACCTCTGCGAATATTATGTGAATCTGGAACAGAACACCTTTGATACCTTCAAGGTGGAGGCCTCCCTGATGACGGCCTTTGAGCAGAGCCAGACATGGGACGAGCTGATCAAATTCTTTGTGGACAACTATGTGGTCGAACAGGACAAACAGAAGGTCACGGATTTCTACGACCGCGCCTACATCACCGAAAAATTGAAGGGGCTTGAGACGGAGTTGCGTCAGGAGTGCCGCATCGTTCTGAATGGGGAGGAACGATGGGTCAGCAATGTGGTCATGCGCGGCGAGATCGGGGACTCGGACTATGCGATGATCTTTTTGCGGGACATCACAGAGTCCAAAGCAGAGACGGCACAGCGGATGCAGATGGCTTCGGACAACGCATCCATGGAGCTGCTGATCCAGAGCATGGTGCGCCTGCTGGACCGCTTCGTCGTCTGCGATCTGGAAAATGACCGCTATCGGTTCTATAACCTGCAAGGTGAAATGATATACGCGCCGACCGGAACCTACCATGATTTTGTGGAGCAGGTAGCTGCAAAGTATAAGACCTTGGAATCGCTGGACGCATTGGATGCTATCATCTCGCCGGAAAATATCCGCAGGAATTTGCAGGGCGAGAATGACATCTACAAATTTGAATACTGCTCGCTGGACGAAAACACGTATAAGATCGCGTCTTTCATCCCGCTGGAGTGGGACGGCACGAAGCTGGTCAAAGTTCTGCTGGCGTCGATGGATGTGTCACAGGAGAAAAAGGCTGAGATCGAATCCCACAAGGCACTGAAGGAAGCGTACCGCGCGGCCGAGAACGCAAGCCACGCCAAGACGGATTTCCTCTCCAATATGTCCCACGACATCCGGACGCCGATGAACGCCATCGTGGGCCTGACGGCCATTGCGGGGGCCAACATCGAAAATCAGGACAAAGTCGTCGAATGCCTTGGCAAGATCACCAAGGCGAGCCGCCATCTGCTGGGCCTGATCAACGAAGTGCTGGACATGGCCCGGATCGAGAGCGGGCGGATGAGCCTTGCCGAGGAGGATTTCAGCCTGCCGGAGCTGGTCGATAACCTGCTCACCCTCACAAATCCGGCGATCGACGAGCACCACCATCAGCTCGAAGTCCACGTGGAGCACATCGAGCACGAGGCCGTCTGCGGCGACAGCCTGCGCATCCAGCAGGTCTTTGTGAACCTGATGAGCAACGCCATCAAGTACACCCCGGATGGAGGAAACATCACCTTCACGATCAAGGAAAAACCGAATGGTTTCTCTGAGCTGGGCTGCTATGAATTTTCCATTGCGGACAACGGCATCGGCATGACGCCGGAATTTCAGAAGATCATGTTCGAGCCGTTCAGCCGGGCGGACGATCACCGGACGACCAAGGTGCAGGGCACCGGTCTGGGCATGGCCATCACCCGGAACATCGTCAACCTGATGAATGGCGACATTCAGGTCGAAAGCGCCCCCAACAAGGGCACGAAGATCACGGTCACGGTCTATCTGAAATTGCAGAAAGACGAGAAAGAGCAGGAAAAAGAGCTGTTCGATCTGCCGGTTCTGGTCGTGGACGACGACAAGACCAGCTGCGAAAGCACCGTCGAGACCCTGCGGGAGATCGGCATCGCAGGCGAATGGGTCCTGACCGGTAAGGAAGCTGTGGAGCGCTGCTATGCGCGTCATGAGACCAACAGTGACTATTTTGCGGTGATCCTGGACTGGAAGATGCCGGAGATGGACGGCATCGAAACGGCCAGAAGGATTCGGGAATGCGTCGGGCAAGACGTCACGATCATCATCCTGACCTCCTTCGAGTTCAGCGAGATCGAGGAAGAAGCCAGAGCGGCGGGCGTGGATGCGTTTATGGCAAAACCGCTGTTCCGCTCCCGCCTGACGGCGACCCTGCGGCAGTTCACCTCCGGCAAGAAAGAGAAAGACGCCCGGAATTATCTGGAAGACTTTGCAAAAACGGACTACACGGGCAAGCGGCTCCTGCTGGTGGAAGACAACGACCTGAACCGCGAGATCGCGACCGAGATCCTGGGCATGACAGGCGTGACGGTCGAAACGGCCGAAAACGGAAAGATCGCCGTCGAAAAGGTCGCGGCGGCCCCGGAAAACTGGTACAGACTCGTCCTGATGGACATCCAGATGCCGGTCATGAACGGCTACGAAGCAACGGCAGCGATCCGTTCTCTTCCCGGCAGTCGGGGCAAAGTGCCCATCATCGCCATGACGGCGAATGCCTTCGCCGAGGACGTGCAGCTGGCCAAGAACACCGGCATGAACGAACATATCGCCAAACCGCTGGACCTGAATAAGCTGAACGACGTGCTGAAACAGTGGCTGTAAGAGCCGCCGAAAAAGAACAATGGAAAAGGGCTGGACCGAACGACGCCATCTACCGCACCACCGAGGACATGCTGAAACAGTTCAGCTATCTGCCCAAAGAAAAGGCGTATCCACCCCACGCGGCACCTACCCGCCCAGCACCCCGGCGGTATGGTCGTCGTGCCCTCGGCGACCTGCCGGAGAGCAGCCAGGTGAGCTTTTTCTAAAAATGCTTGACACCATATGTGACACCATGTATAATGGGAACAGGGGGATTCGGAATGTCAAAATGGGATAAGCTGCTTGCGCGCATCTGTGCCTTATCGAAGGACCTGCGGTTCGACGAACTGCGAAAAGTGCTGGAAAGCTATGGCTACGAGATGACAGCCCCCAGAAGCGGGAGCAGCCACTACACCTTCCGGAAAGCAGGCTGTATGCCCATTACGATCCCAAAACATGAACCCATCAAGAAAGTTTACGTGGAAATGGTACGGCAGATCGTGGAGAGTGAGGCGAAGAACGATGAAGACGCTGAATGAGTATTTGAAGATGCCTTACCGGATGGAGTTGGTGGAGGACCCGGATGAGGGGGGATTTGTTGTCTCTTATCCGGACTTGCCGGGCTGCATTACCTGCGGCGAAACGGTCGAACGCGCGATCGCAAATGCACAGGACGCAAAAAAAGCATGGCTGGAAGCAGCGCTGGAAGAGGGAATCGAGATCCATGAGCCGGATAGCCTGGAGGAATATTCCGGGCAGTTCAAACTGCGGCTTCCGCGCAGTCTGCATCGCTCGCTTGCCGAGCATTCGCAGCGGGAGGGAATCAGTATGAATCAATACTGCGTTTACCTCCTTGCGAAAAATGATGCGATGTACGTGAAATAGAGGTTCCAAGAACCGCAAAGCCCCCTGCATCCGGGATGGATGCAGGGGGCTTGTTCTGTGTCTTACAAGTGCAGGAGTGAAAATTACTCCACGCTGATCATATAATAATAAACGGGCTGACCGCCGCGGATGTGGCTGACCTCAACGTGGTTGGGGCACTTTGCCTTGACGATCTCGGTGACCTTTTCGGCATCCTCGTCGGAGACATCGCAGCCGGAGATGATGGTGACAAAGCTGGAGTCCTTCTTGCACATGCTGCGGGCCAGGCGGTAGGTGGCCTTGGTCAGGTCATTGGAGGTGGCCACGATCTTGCCGTTCTCCAGAGCCATGATCTCGCCCTTCCGGATGCGCTTGCCGTCGAACTCGCTGTCGCGGGCGGCGTAGGTGATGAGGCCGGTGGAGACCTTGTCGGCCGCAGCCATCATGTTGATGGTGTTGGTCTCAACATTGGCAGAGGGGTCAAAGTTCAGCAGTGCCGTGATGCCCATGGGCACGGTGCGGGTGGGCAGAACGACGACCTGACGGTCGGCCAGCTTCTGGGCCTGCTCGGCAGCCATGATGATGTTCTTGTTGTTGGGCAGAACGAAGACGGTCTTGGCCGGGACGCTCTGGATGGCGGCGAGGATGTCCTCGGTGGCGGGGTTCATGGTCTGACCGCCGGAGACGACAGCGTCGGCAGCCAGGTCGGTGAAGACGGCCTTCAGGCCCTCGCCCGCAGCAACTGCCACAAAGCCGTAATCACGGCTGGGATCCACAGCAGCGTAGATGAACTCGGAGGTTGGGTCGGGCTTCTTTTCGGCAGAAGCCTGCTTTTCCAGGCTCTTGCCCTGCTTCTGGCGGGCCAGGAACTGCTCGTGCATGTTCTCGATCTTGAAGTTGGTCAGGTAGCCATACTTGATGGCCTCGCTCAGGATCTTGCCGGGGTCGGCGGTATGGACGTGCAGGTTGATGACGTCATCGTCCTCGATGCAGACGACGCTGTCGCCGTTGGACTCTGCGAAAGCGCGCATCTTGGCGGCGCTGGCACCCTCGTTCTTGTTGATGAGGAACTGGGTGCAGTAGCCGTTCTTGATGTCTTCGACCTTCATCAGGTCATCGGTGAAGACGCCGCGGCCGGCGTTCTCGGTGGAGAGCTTGGCCTTGTTGGGGACAGCCTCGCCGCCTGCGACGATGGGCTCACCGTGGAAGACCTTGCCCATGCCCTCGAAGATGACCATGATGCCCTGGCCGCCGGCATCCACGACGCCGGCCTTCTTCAGGACGGGCAGCAGGTTGGGGGTGTCCTCCAGTGCTTTCTGACCGGCGGCGAGCACTACGTCCCACAGAGCGGGGACTTCGCTGGCACCGCAGGCAGCTGCTTCTTCGGAGGCCACGCGGGCCACGGTCAGGATGGTGCCCTCGGTGGGCTTCATGACAGCCTTGTAAGCGCCCTCGACGCCCTTCTTCAGAGCCTCAACGAGGTCGTCTGCACCGGCTTCCTTCTTGCCTTCCAGCGCCTTGGAGAAGCCGCGGAACAGCAGGCTGGTGATGACGCCGGAGTTGCCGCGCGCACCGCGCAGCATGGCGGAGGCAGCGGTCTTGGCGGCCTCGCCGACGGTGCAGCTGTCGTCCAGAGCTTCCAGCTCACGGACGGCTGCGCCCACGGTCATGCCCATGTTGGTGCCGGTGTCGCCGTCCGGGACGGGGAAGACATTCAGCTCGTCCACGCGGGAGCGCTGGTTGTTGATGTTGTTTGCGCCGGAAATAATCGCGTCGCGCAGGATCTTACCAGAAATCATTTGAATTTTCTCCTTATTCTCTTGTCCGATCAGGCGATCACGTCGTCCACGGAGACGATCACGCGGGCGACCTTGAGGCCGGTGGCCTGCTCCACCTCGTCCTTGACGCGGTGCGAGATGCTGCGCGCAGCGGTCGAAATGTTGAGCCCATAGCTGACGGCGATGTGCAGCTCGATCACGAGACGGCCCTCTTCCTGGGTGACGCGGACGCCCTTTGCAGAAAAATCAGCGCCGTGTACCATGCTCCGCACCTTGTCGGTCAGATCGCGGGGGGTCATTGCGGCCACACCGTAGCATTGTTTGGTTGCTTCGCCCACGAGCGTCGAAAAATACTCGGCGGAGAAGCTGACATCTCCCAGCGGGAAACGGGAAGTGATCATAGTCGCTCTGCTCCTTTTATCAGATTGTTTGGTTTGGCCCGGCGAACCGGGAAAGGAATCTTACACGCTTATTATACCTCTTTACCGGCCCGGTGTACAGCGGAAAATTGCAACTCCTGTGCCGGATATGCCCCATTGCACCCGATTTCGAGCGCCGCAGTGGGTATCCTGAGAACAGGGCCGCAGTGCCAGAGGCCCCGGTGGGCAGTTCCTTTCTGTTTAGTATAGCACAAAATGCGCCAGCGTGCATGGTTTTTCCGCATGTTTTGAAAAAGAGCGAAAAATGACTGTGAATAAAATCTAAAAAGTATGATTATTCCCTTTAACTTGCTGTGAAAAAGTGCTAAAATCAAATCAGAGAGACGGGGCGCTGCGCCCACAACGGCAGAATTTGTTTTTCGATAGGAGAGCTGATGATGAACATTTTGTTTTTCCTTTCCCCCAAGCAGGACCTGATGTATGTCTACGATGACTTCACCCTGCGGCAGACCTTGGAAAAATGGGAGAACAACCGCTACGCATCCATTCCGGTGCTCAACCGCAAAGGCGAATATGTGGGCACCCTGACCGAGGGGGATATCCTCTGGGGGCTGAAAAAATACCATGGCCTGGACCTGGAAGCCGCCGAGGACGTGCCCATTTCCAGCTTTGCCCACAAGCGGGATTACAAAGCCGTGACCGTGAGCACCAGCATGGACCAGCTCATCGAAGCGGCCATGAACCAGAACTTTGTGCCGGTGGTGGACGACCGGGGCATGTTCATCGGCATCGTCCGGCGGCAGGCTATCATCCGGTATTGCTACGATAAGGCCCGCGCTGAGCAGCCCGCCGCAAAAACGGCCCGGCGGCGGGAAATGGCGTCAGCTGCGGCAAACTGAATCGTTTGTAAAATCCATGTAAAATCTGCGAAAAGAACTGTGCCAAAACCCGGCGAAACGCGCAAAAATGTATCAAAAACGCAAAAAACATGTAAAATAAGGCTTGTTGAAACAGGCCGCTCGATGCTATAATAAAAAGGACGGCGTTCAGGCGGAAAGAGCTCGGCGGCCGTCCTTTGTCTGTTCAAAAGAAAAAGGAAGAACATTTTTAGGAGTATCGAGATGGATATCACACACATCACCTCTCTGTTGGGCGGTATTGCGCTGTTCCTGTACGGCATGTCGATCATGGGCGCCGGCCTGGAGAAGCTGGCGGGCGGCAAGATGCAGGGCGTATTGCAAAAGCTGACCTCTTCCACCATCAAGGGCGTCATTTTCGGCACCCTCATCACCGGCGTCATCCAGTCGTCGGCGGGCACGGTCGTCATCTGTGTCGGCCTTGTCAACTCCGGGATCATGACCCTCACGCAGTCGGTAGGCGTGATCATGGGTGCGAACATTGGTACGACTGTCACCGGCCAGCTCATCCGCATGGCGGATATCTCCGGCGACAGCCTGTGGCTGACCCTGATGCAGCCCAAGACCTTCGCACCGGTGGTCGCGTTTATTGGCTGCATTTTTTATGTGTTCCTGCGCAACGCCAAGAAAAAGAACATCGGCCAGATCATGCTGGGCTTCGGCATCCTGTTCACCGGCATGAACCTGATGGATACCGGCGTTTCGCCCCTGCGGGAGAGCGCGGCGTTCCAGGACCTGTTCGTCAGCATGACCAACCCCATCCTCGGCGTTCTCGTGGGTGTGGTGGTCACGGTCATCATCCAGTCGTCCTCGGCATCGGTCGGTATCTTGCAGGCACTGTCCAGCACCGGCCTTGTTACCTTCGGCTCAGCCATCCCCATCATTCTGGGTGCCCACATCGGCACGGCCTTCACCCCGCTGCTGACCATCGGCGGCTCCTCCAAGGATGGCAAGCGCGCCGCGCTGATCCACCTTTATTTTAATATCATCGGCAGTGTGGTGCTGCTGGCGGCCATCTATGCGGTGCGCTACACCATCGGCATCCCTGTCTGGGGCGATGTGATGAACAAGAGCTCCATCGCAAACATCCACACCATGTCCAGCGTGGCGGCGATGCTCCTCTTCCTGCCGTTCAGCAGTGTGCTGTCGAAGCTGGCTGTCCTCACCGTGCCCGACAGCGCCGAGGAAGCGCAGGAGCTCAGTATGCCCGTGCTGGACGAGCGCCTGTTCAAGAGCCCGGCCGTTGCCCTGCAGCAGGCCAAGAACGCAGTGGTCAAGATGTCCCGCCGTGCTGCCCGCAACGTGAACCTGTCGGCTCCGCTGCTGCTCAAGATGGACGAAGACGTCGTGAGTGCGGTGAACGTCCGGGAGAACCTCATCGACCGGATGGAAGTCGAGATCTCCAACTACCTCATCAAGATGACCGACCAGGAGCTGGGCGACGACGAGAGCCATGCTGTGACCGAGCTGCTGAACTTCGTCACCGAGTACGAGCGCATCGGCGACTATGCCGTCAACATCATGGAAAAATCCGAGGAGCTTTATGAGAAGGAAGCGTCCTTCAGCGACCACGCAAAGGAGGAGCTCAAGCTCCTCACCGGCGCGATGGAGCGCGTGCTGGACCTGACGAACGACGCCTTTGAGAACAATGACGTCGCATTGGCCCGCCAGGTGGAGCCGCTGGAAGAGGTCATCGACATCATGGTCGAAAAGCTGCGCGACCAGCACATCAAGCGCCTGAAGAATGGCATCTGTTCCATCGACACCGGCGTCGTCTTCCTGGATGTGCTGAACAATGTGGAGCGCATCTCCGACCACTGCTCCAACATCGCAGCCCGTCTGATCGGCACGAACCAGGGCGACGACTACGACTCCCACACCCTGAAGAGCCTGATGCACCACAACCCCACCAAGGAATACTCGCTCCATTACGAACAGTGCTGCAAGGACTACCTTGTGCCGCTGGAAGCCATGGAAGCGTAATGCACCAATGACAACAGAGACCCTCCCCGGCGGGAGGGTCTCTGTCATTCTCCCAGGTCCTCCAGCACGGTCCGCAGCTCGGTCTCGCTGTAGACCGCAAGGCCCTGCTTGATGCGGAGGGCGTCGTTTTCGGGCAGAAGGTTGACGTAGATGCCGGTCTCCTCCAACCGGTCGGCGGGTTCCCCGTCGGCCCCGCAGGCATAGACCGTCAGCATCCCGCCCTCGTCGCAGAGGTAGTAGAGGGCTGTCCGCTCCGGCAGAGCCTGCGCCGCCAGACTCAGCGGCACCGAGTCCGGCGTTTCGTCCTGCGGGGCAGGGGAGGGCAGCGTCAGCCGGGGGAGGGCCATCCAGAACAGGCTGAACGCGATGGCGAAGGCGCAGAGCGCATAAAACAGGCAGAGAACAAGCTTGCGCACAGGGAAATCACTCCTTTGCAGGGAAAGTTTCAAACGGTAGTATGCGCAAAAAGAAAGTTTTCCAGACAGAAGAACAGAATTTTCACAGCAGAATGCTGTACTTTGCAGGGCAAAATGTGCTATACTACCTCTATCCGGGGAAAATTCTGCCCTTTTGCCGGTCGGACCGGGCGGGGCAGCTTGTCGTATAACCAGCGAATCATCGGCCCAGTGGCCGGTCAGGAGGCGATCCTTATCGAACCAAGAAAGATCCACCAGAGCGGGGCGAAGAGAGAACCCCAGCCTTCCGTGGGACGTCAAGTCAATGTGAACAACAGCCGCCGGGACCCGGCTCCCAGCGGGAAGCCCCCCAAGGAGCCGAAGGAGAAGAGCAGGCACCCCCTGCTGCGGTTCCTGGGCCGCACCCTCGCGATGCTGATCTGTCTGGGCATCATGGCGGGCAGCCTGCTGATGGTGGGCATGGTCTATTACGCGGTGCAGGCCACGGCCAACGACGGCGACCTGCTGGATCTGGACAACATCGAGCTGAGCCAGTCCAGCACGGTGGTGGCCACCGACCCCGACACCGGGGCGCAGGTGGAGTACGCCACCCTGCGTTCCTCCAACAGCCACCGTGTCTGGGCAGACCTGGAGCAGATCCCCACCAACCTACAGTATGCGTTCATCTGCACCGAGGACAAAGATTTCTACAATGAGCCGGGCGTCAACTTCAAGCGCACCATTGGCGCCATGGTCAACGAGTATGTGCTGCCGATCTACAGCTCCAAGCAGGGCGCGTCTACGCTGGAACAGCAGCTCATCAAGAACCTGACCTCGGACAAGAGCGCCAGCGGCATCCAGGGTGCGCTGCGCAAGGTGCGCGAGATCTACCGCGCCCTCTGCCTGAGCCGCACCTACTCCAAGGAGACCATTCTGGAAGCCTACCTGAACACCATCAGCTTCACCGGCACGATCCAGGGCGTTCAGACGGCGGCAAACGAATACTTCAACAAGGATGTCAGCCAGCTCACCCTGTGGGAGTGCGCGGCCATTGCGTCCATCACCAAGAACCCCACCAATTACAACCCCTATACGAACCCCGAAAATCTGATCCACCGCCGCAATTTCATCCTGTATAATATGTGGCAGCAGGGTGTGATCTCGGAGGATGACTACCGGAATGCCGCCGCCCAGCCGCTGGTGCTGGCGGAGGATACCAGCAAGAAGAACACCTCCTCCGTGACCAGCTACTTCACCGATGCCCTGTTCAACGAGGTGGTCGGCGACATCATGGAGAAGGAGGGCGTGGACGAAGCCACGGCCCAGAACATGCTCTACACCGGCGGCTACACCATCGAAGCCACTGTCAACCCCAAGATGCAGACCGCCATGGAAAACCTCATGCTCAACACCGACGATGCCTATTTCCCGGCAGGCTGGCATGAGGAGGAAGTCACCTCCATCTCGGACGACGACGTGCAGGTGATGAACGAGGACGGCACCCCCAAGACCCGCACCGGCGACGACGGCACGGTCTACTATTACCGCAATGTCCGCACCCAGGCGGCCATGGTCACCCTGGACTATGACGGCAATGTGCTGGCCATGGTGGGCGGCCTGGGCAAGAAGACCAAGAGCCTCTCCCTGAACCGTGCTTACGGCGTCACCCGGCAGACCGGTTCGACCATCAAGCCCATCGGCGCCTACGCTCTGGGCATCGAGTACGGCCTTGTCAACTGGTCCACCATGCTGAACAACTCGCCCCTCTACCTCAAGCAGGATATGGTCATCCGCGATGAGGATTACTGCCGAAAGAACGGCCTGATGGGCCTGTCCGACACCCAGCTGAAGGCCTACCCCAACGCATGGCGCAGCTGGCCCCGCAACTATGGCGGCAACTACGGCGACAACTCCGACCTGCCGCTGTGGAACGGTCTGGCCCGCTCGCTGAACACCATCGCCATCCGTGTGGGCGACCTGGTGGGCGCAAGCAACATCTTCAACTTCGTCTATAATACCTTGCAGCTGGACACGCTGGACCCCTCCAGCGACGTCGGCCTTGCCCAGATGGTCATGGGCAGCCAGACCCACGGCGTCACGCCCACGGCGCTGGCCGCAGCCTTCCAGATCTTCTACGACGGCCAGTACACCACCCCGCATCTGTACACCCGTGTGCTGGACCGTGACGGCAACATCTATCTGGAAAACAACTCCACCAGCTATCAGGCCCTGACCCCGCAGACGGCCTATGTCATGAACCGCCTGCTGAAGAACGTCCTGTACTCCAACGTTGGTACGGCCAGCGGCCGCTACCCCAACTCCAACGGCATGGAGTCCTTCGGCAAGACCGGTACAGCCAGCGACGAAAAGGATCTGTGGTTCGTGGGCGGCACACCGTATTACGTCACCGCTGTGTGGTGGGGCTACGATGCGCCGTATGACATGACCAACACCCTGAGCAAGAATCAGGCCAAGACCCGCACCTGCGTCATGGCATGGAAGGCCTATATGGAAGAGGTCCAGAAGGACCTGCCCTATAAGCCGTTCCCGGCGGCAGACGGCGTGGTGGAGCGCGCCTACTGCACCCAGAGCGGCCTGCTGGCAGGCCCCAGCTGCCCCAGCCGCGCTACTGGTTATTACCGTGCGGACGACCTGCCCGATACCTGCAATTACTCCCACTCTTCGGGCGTGACGCAGGCGGCCCAGCCCGCAGCCGACCAGACCACCATCCCGGCGGACACTTCCGGTCTCGACACCGACTGAGCGCAAAACTCATACTTTTTCCCATGGGATGGGTGCCATTCCGGCAAGGCAATGCGCCACTTCACGCATCAAAACTGGACAATCTGACAAAAACACATCCGGCCTCTTGCAATGCAGGGGGCCGGATGTTATTATATTCTCTGCAAGAACACTTGTGTTTGTGAGGTGAACAAGTTGGAACGCCGCTTTTATCTGGTGGATGCACAGGTCCTTCCGGAGGTCTTCCTGAAGGTCGTCAAGGCCAAGGAGCTTCTGGCCAGCGGGGAGGCGCGCAGCATTTCGGCTGCGACCCGCAGCGTAGACCTGTCGCGCAGTGCTTTCTATAAATACAAAGACTGCATTTTTGACTCCGAGAACGGCCGTGAGGTCATCACTGTGATGGCAACCCTGCGGGACGAGACCGGTGCGCTGCAAAGTCTGCTGGCCGGCATCAGTGCCGCAGGCGCCAGCATCGTGACCATCAACCAGTCCACGCCGGAAAATGGCGCTGCGCTGGTGGCTGTCACCATCCGCACTGACACGATGCAGATGACCCCGGAAGAACTGACCGAAAAGCTCTCCCGGCAGCGGATGGTCGTCGGTGTGCACTGTGGATACAATCTGTAAACAACTAAGAGACAGGAACGAGGGGTTACCATGGCAAAGATCGCGATCTTAGGTTTTGGCACGGTTGGCAGCGGTGTGTACGAAGTGCTGTGCCGCAATGCAGCGGGCGTTTCCCGCCGGGCAGGGGAACCCGTTGAGGTGAAGTACATCCTCGACCCCAAGGATTTCTCCGGCCACCCGGCCGCGGATCTCTTCATTAAGAACTTTGACACCATTCTGGAAGACCCGGAGATCAAGGTGGTGGTCGAGACCATCGGCGGCACCCGGTTCGCATACCCGTATGTGAAAGCCTGCCTGGAGAGCGGCCGCAGCGTCTGCACCTCCAACAAGGAGATGGTGGCCACCTACGGTGCCGAGCTGCTGGGTCTGGCCAAGGCGCACGATTGCGCGTTCCTGTTCGAGGCCTCGGTCGGCGGCGGCACCCCCATCATCACCCCGATGCACCAGTGCCTCGCGGCCAACGTCATCACCGAGGTGGAGGGCATCGTCAACGGCACCACCAACTTCATGCTGACCAAGATGATCCACGAGAACCTGGGCTTTGACGAGGCGCTGAAGATCGCACAGGAGCTTGGCTATGCCGAGACCAAAGACCCCGGCGACGATGTGGACGGCCGCGATGCCTGCCGCAAGATCGCCATCCTGTCCTCGCTGGTCTGCGGCCACCAGATCTACCCCCAGAACATCCCCACCCGCGGCATCCGCGAGATCACCATCGCCGATGTGGCGGCGGCGGAGAAACTGGGCTGCGTCATCAAGCTCATCGCCTGGATGAAGCAGGGCGGCGACGGCAGCGTGGCCGCAGGCGTGGAGCCCTGCTTGGTGCCCCGGTCGAACCAGCTGGCCGGTGTGGACGACGTCTTCAATGCCGTTCTGGTCAAGGGCGATATGCTGGGCGACGTCATCTTCTACGGCAAGGGCGCGGGCAAGCTGCCCACCGCCAGCGCCGTGGTGGCCGATGTGGTGGATGCCATCAAGGAAGGCTCCAAGGTCCACGACAGCCTGTTCTGGCAGCCTGCCGAGCCGGTGGAGGGGATGCTCACCGACCCCGCGCCCGCCGCATATTATGTGCGTGTGGCAGGCATTGCACCGGCTGTGGTGGAGGCCATCTACGGCACCGGAAAGGTCGTGGAGGAGCGGTTCGACGGCTGCTCGTACTTCGTCGAAAAGGCCGACGCCAGAGCGCTGGCCGAAGCAGCCCGGAAGGTGGAGGCCGTGGGCGGCAGCGTGAAGCTGCTGCTCAAGCGTCTGCCGGAGGAAGCATAAAAGGGAAGGTGCAGCCATCATGAAGATCAAAGTCTCTGTCCCGGCCACCAGCGCCAACGTCGGCTCCGGCTTCGATGCCCTGGGCCTGGCGGTGACCCTGTACAATACCGTGACCTTTGAAGAGAGCGAGAAACTGGACATCTCGGCAGCGGACGGGACCCGCATCCCCCGCAACGAGTCCAATCTGGTCTACCGCTCGGCCAAAGGCCTGTTCGACAAAGTGGGAAAGAAGATCCCGCCGCTCCGCATCGTGCAGACCAACCCCATCCCCATGGCACGCGGTCTGGGTTCCTCGTCGGCCTGCATCATTGCGGGCCTGCTGGGTGCCAACCGGATGCTGGGCGATATCCTGAACACCCAGGAGCTGCTGACCCTGGCCACCAGCATCGAGGGCCACCCGGACAATGTGGCACCGGCCCTGCTCGGCGGCCTGACCAGCAGCGTCTATGAGGACGGTGTGGTCTACTCCGTCAAACGGGATGTGGACCAGAGCCTCTGCTTCGCGGCCATCGTGCCGGACTACAAGCTCCTGACCGAGGCCGCCCGTGCAGCCCTGCCGAAGCAGGTCTCCCACAAGGATGCGGTCTACAACCTGTCGCGCGCAGCGCTGGTGCCTGCGGCCTTCTGTGAGGGCCGCCACGAGCTGCTGGCCATTGCGACGGAGGATAAGCTGCACCAGCCCTACCGGATGCCGCTGATGCCCGGCTCGAAGGAAGTCTTCGCGCTGGCAAAGCAGTGCGGGGCAAAGGCCGTGTATGTGTCCGGTGCCGGTTCCACCGTGATGGCGGTGGCCGAGCGCACCGACGCAGAGGAATTTTACAAGGGCCTGGAGGCAGGCCTCGAACAGCTGGAAGGGCTGGACGGATGTGAAGCATTTACGCTGCTGCGCCTGGATGCAGATAATACCGGCGCAACCGTGGAATGATATTAGGCGTACGCCCTGCGCAGAAAAGCAGGGCAGAAGAAGAGGAGAGTGACAAACTATGGCGTTGATCGTACAGAAGTTCGGCGGTTCTTCCGTGAAGGACCGGGACCGTATTTTCAACGTGGCCCGCATCGTGGCCAATACCCACAACGCAGGCAATGACGTGGTGGTCGTGGTGTCCGCCCAGGGCGATACCACCGACGACCTGATCGCAAAAGCAGCGGAGATCACCCACAACCCCTCCGCACGTGAGATGGATATGCTGCTGGCAGCGGGTGAGGAGATCAGCATCTCGCTGCTGGCCATGGCCCTGAACGAGCTGGGCTGCCATGCCACCAGCCTGACCGGCTGGCAGGCAGGCTTCCGCACCGACCGTGCCTACACCAAGGCCCGCATCACCCGGTTGGAGACCGAACGCATCTCCTCCGAGTTGGAGCGCAACCGCGTGGTCGTCGTGGCAGGCTTCCAGGGCCTGAACAAGCTGGATGACATCACCACCCTGGGCCGCGGCGGTTCCGACACCAGCGCCGTTGCCATCGCGGCGGCGCTTCATGCAGACCGCTGCCAGATCTTCACCGACGTGGAGGGCGTTTACACCGCCGACCCGCGCAAGGTGCGCAACACCCGCAAGCTGGAGGAGATCACCTTCGACGAGATGCTGGAGCTGGCCTCCCTCGGCGCACAGGTGCTCAACAACCGCAGCGTGGAGCTGGCCAAAAAGTATAACGTGGAGCTGGAAGTGCTTTCCAGCCTGAACCCGATTCCGGGTACGGTCGTCAAGGAGGTTACAAAAATGGAAGGTATGCTGATCAAGGGCGTCGCAAAGGACACCGACGTTGCTGTTATTACGATTCTGAATGTTCCCGATGAGCCGGGCACGAGCTTCAAGATCTTCGGCCTGCTGGCCCAGAAGAACATCAACGTGGACATCATCCTGCAGTCCACCGGCCGCGACGGCAAGAAGGATATCTCCTTCACCTGTTCCGAGGGCGAGGCAGACACCGCACTGCGTGTGCTGAAGGACAGCGGCAAGTTCCAGGACGTCACCTGTGACGAGACCTGCGCCAAGGTCTCCATCGTGGGCGCCGGTATGCAGAGCCACAGCGGCGTTGCTTCCAAGATGTTCGAGGCACTGTCGAACAACAACATCAACATCAAGATGATCTCCACCAGCGAGATCAAGATCTCCTGCATCATCGACCGCAACGACGCCGACAAGGCCGTCAGCGCCATCCACGATATGCTGTTCGACTAAGAAGCGCCGGAAGCGCGGGGCCGCGGTGTAAGGGCTCCGGCTCCAGGGCGTCCGCAGGGAAAGGCGGGAAATGCTCCGGTCTGATAGAGAGAGGCGAAGGAAAATGTTGGAATCCATCAAATGCAGCACGGGCGGCGCGTACTATGTGCGCGGCGCATGGGTCAACGCAGATGCAGACGCCCCGGCGGCACTGGCCGCGCAGGGCTTTGATGCCGCCGCTGTGGCGGATGCCCCCAAGGGCACCATGGCCTACGGCATCCTGACGGCACACAACACCAGCGGCGATGACCAGAACCTGAAGATCAAGTTCGACGCCATGGCCAGCCATGATATCACCTTTGTGGGCATCATCCAGACGGCCCGCGCATCGGGCCTGGAAAAGTTCCCCATCCCGTATGTGCTTACCAACTGCCACAACAGCCTGTGCGCCGTGGGCGGCACCATCAACGAGGACGACCACCGGTTCGGCCTGTCCGCAGCCAAAAAGTACGGCGGCATCTTCGTGCCGCCCCATCTGGCGGTCATCCACCAGTACATGCGCGAGCGGTTCGCGGGCTGCGGCAAGATGATCCTGGGTTCGGACTCCCACACCCGCTATGGTGCGCTGGGCACCATGGCCATCGGTGAGGGCGGTGGCGAGCTGGCAAAGCAGCTGCTGGGCCGCACTTACGATGTGGCCCGCCCCGGCGTGGTCGCCATCTACCTGACGGGTGCGCTGCCTGCGGGCTGCGGCCCCCACGATGTGGCCATTGCACTGGTGGGCGAGCTGTTCAAGAGCGGCTACGTCAAGAACAAGGTGATGGAATTTGTCGGCCCCGGCATCGCTTCGCTGCGGCAGGATACCCGCAACGCCATCGACGCCATGACCACCGAGACCACCTGCCTGTCCTCCATCTGGGAGACCGATGAAAAGACCCGGAATTTCCTCGCAGCCCACGGCCGGGCAGGGGACTACAAGCCCCTCAAGCCCGCAGACCTTGCGTACTATGACGGTGTGGTGCAGGTGGACCTGTCGAAGATCCGCCCGATGATCGCACTGCCCATGCACCCGTCCAATGCGTTCACCATCGAGGAACTGAACGCCAACCTGCACGACATCCTGCATGACTGCGAGGAAAATGTCCAGAAGCTCGTGGGCCGCAGGGACGTGAAGCTGGACCTGTGCAGCAAGATCGAGAACGGGAAACTGCGGGTGGATCAGGGCGTCATCGCGGGCTGCGCAGGCGGCCTGTTCGACAGCATCTATGAGGCAGCTTCCATCCTCAAGGGCCACACCGGCGGCTGCGGCGACTATGCGCTCAGCGTTTACCCCGGCAGCCAGCCCATCATGATGGAGCTGACCCGCACCGGCGTCCTGACCGACCTGATGGCCAGTGGTGCCACCATCCGCACCGCGTTCTGCGGCCCCTGCTTCGGTGCCGGTGACGTGCCCGCCAACGGGGCACTGTCCATCCGCCATACCACCCGCAACTTCCCCAGCCGCGAGGGCTCTAAGCCCGGCAGCGGGCAGCTGGCCGGGGTGGCGCTGATGGATGCCCGCAGCATCGCGGCCACTACGGTCAACGGCGGCATCCTGACACCGGCCACTGAGATCGACTACGACCCTACCGTGCCGGAGTATCACTACGACCCGTCCAGCTACGAGACCAGAGTCTATCAGGGCTTCGGCCACGGCGATTACGACGCGCTGCTCAAGTTCGGCCCCAACATCAAGGACTGGCCGGAGATCGCCCCGCTGGGCGAGAACCTGCTGCTCAAGGTGGCTTCCTATATCACCGACCCGGTGACCACCACCGATGAGCTCATCCCCTCCGGCGAGACGTCGTCCTACCGCTCCAACCCGCTGGGTCTGGCGGAGTTCACCCTCAGCCGCAAGGACCCCGCCTATGTGGGCCGCGCCAAGGCCGTGCAGGCCGAAGAAGCCGCCCGCCGCGCCGGGCAGGGGGATGCGGCCCTGCTGGAACAGATCCGCGCCGTGCCCGGTTGTGAGCAGCTGACCTGGGAGGATGTGCAGCTCTCGTCTACCATCTTCGCCGTCAAGCCCGGCGACGGTTCGGCCCGTGAGCAGGCGGCGTCCTGCCAGCGTGTGCTGGGGGCCGGGGCGAACATCGCGGTGGAATATGCCACCAAGCGCTACCGCTCCAACCTCATCAACTGGGGCATGCTGCCCTTCCAGCTGGCCGGGGCCACCCCGTTCGGGCTGGGGGACTACATCCTCATCCCCAACATCCGCGAAGCCCTCAAGGGCGACTTGCAGAACATCCCCGCCTATGTGCTGGGCGGGGCCGTCAAGCCGTTCACCCTGTATATGGCTCCGCTGACTGCGGACGAACGCCAGATCCTGGCCGACGGCTGCCTCATCAATTTCTATAAGCACTAAGCATTGATACGATGCCGAAAAAGCATTCGCCCTTTTGGGACGGGTGCTTTTTGGGCTTTCATGGGAGGAAACACAATGCCCGGCGATCTTCACAATCATTCCACCTGTTCGGACGGCTCCGTCCCCATCCACCGCCTGCCCCAGATGGCAGCGCGGGTGGGGCTGGACACCATGGCCATCTCCGACCACGATACGCTCCTGAGCGTCCGGTACTGTTACGAACACCCCACTCAGGACGGCGTCCGGCTCATCCCGGCCACCGAGTTGACCGGTTACGACTACGAGCGGCACCACCGGGTGCACCTGCTGACCTTCTGGCCCGACCCGGAAAGCCCGGAGCTCATCCGCCACTGCGACATCATGCGCCAGCGCCGGAACGAGTGCTGCCTGCAAAGTGCGCGGGAGATCGAGCAGATCTACCCGCAGTTCCGCACCGAGCAGGCGCTGGAATATGCAAAGGACAGCGGGGTGCTGTTCAAGAGCGGCATCATGCAGGCGCTGTGTGAGCTGGGTCTGGCCGAGGGCATCTACGGCGAGGAGTACCACCGTCTGTTCGGCTGGGAGCCGCGCGGCATCGTGCTGCACTCGCCGGAGTATCCGCCGGTGCAGGAGGTGCTGGCCACGGCCAGAGCGGCGGGAGCCGTCGTGGTGTTTGCCCACCCGACCGTCTACAAGAGCATGCCGCTGCTGCGGGAGCTGGTCAAAGAGGGGATGGTGGACGGCATCGAGGTGGACCACCCCCGCAACAGCCCGGAAGACCGCGCCGAGTGCATCGCCCTGTGTGCGCAGTACGGCCTGATCCGCACCGGCGGCACGGATTTTCACGGCTCGAACCACAAGCACCCCCACCCGGTCGGCACCTGCACGACCCCGGACGACCAGATCGCCCGGATCGAAGCGCTTGCGCAGAAGCGGAAATAATAGTATAATAAAAACACCCAAATGTAAAAAGAGAGGATGTTTCCGATATGAGCAAATCGTTCGAGTTCCCCAATGTGGGCACCTGCTCCAAGCTGACCAAGATCGTCCTGAACGACGACCACACCATCGAGTCCATCGAGGTCGTCGGCGGCTGCAACGGCAACCTGAAGGGCATCAGCCGCCTGCTGAAGGGCATGAAGGCAGAGGACGCCATCGAGCGGATGGAGGGCACCACCTGCGGCCCCCGCCCCACCAGCTGCCCCGACCAGATCGCAAAGAACCTGAAAAAGGCGCTGGCAGAGCTGTAATCTGCCGTGTTCCAAAGGCCGAACTGCATGTTTTGTGCGGTTCGGCCTTTTTTGCTGATTTTTTCCGGCCTGATGGGGCTATACTTCTGCTGAGTCATATCAAACGACAGGGAGCAGGCAAATGAGCATTTGGGAAGCATTCGGCATGGGCAGATACAAGGGCTTTTCGCGGGAGGCGGGGCTGCTGCTGGACGAGGCAGTGGAGTTGGCGGGCGGCTTTGGCTGCAAAAAGGCAGATACCGGCCACCTTCTCCTCGCCATGCTCCAGACAGACCGGGGCGCGGCAGGGCGGTTCCTGGCCGGAAAGAACATCACCGAGCTGGCCGTCCGGCGGCAGCTGGCCGAGGACCGCCCCGGCCCGGTGCAGCATCTGGACCGCCGTGCGCTGGCACCGGACCTCCGCCGGGCCATGGATTATGCCCTCATCGGGGCGCAGAATGCCCACCAGCCCCGCGCTGAGCCGGAACACCTGCTCTGCGCCATGCTGGAGGATACCGACTGCGCCGCCGGGGTGCTGCTGGCGTCGATGGGCGTCCAGCTGACGGATGCCGTGCGGGAGTGCCGCCAGCTTTCGGGGCAGTTCATCCTGCCCAGCCAGCCCCGCGCCTCGGCCATGCCGCGCGGGAGCCGTGCCAGCGACAAATACTGCCGCGACCTGACCCGCCGCGCCGCCGATGGCGAGCTGGACCCGGTGTTCTGCCGGGAAAAGGAACTGGACCGGATGGTGGAGATCCTGTGCCGCCGCCAGAAGAACAACCCCTGTCTGGTGGGGGAGCCGGGCGTGGGCAAGACGGCACTGGCCGAAGGGTTGGCCCAGCGCATTGCAGCCCGCGAGGTGCCCCGGATGCTGCAGGGCCGCCGCCTGCTGGCGCTGGATATGGCCAGCCTTGTGGCGGGCACGAAATACCGCGGCGACTTTGAAGAGCGGTTCAAGAACCTGCTGGAAGAACTGGTGCGGGACGGCACGGCCATCCTGTTCGTGGACGAGTTCCACACCATTGTCGGGGCCGGTGCGGCGGAAGGTGCCATTGACGCGGCCAGCATCCTCAAACCGGTGCTGGCCCGTGGGGAACTGCAGCTCATCGGTGCGACCACGAATCAGGAGTTCCGCACCCACATCCAGAAGGATGCCGCGCTGGAACGCCGCTTTGGCCGGGTGCAGATCGAAGAGCCTGCGCCGGAGCAGGCAGTGGCCATCCTCGAAGGGCTGGCCCCCCGCTACGAGCGCTACCACAATGTGCGTCTGCCGCTGGAGACCCTGCAGGAGGCCGTGGAGCTTTCGGTGCGGTATCTGCCGGGGCGGTGCCTGCCCGATAAGGCTATCGATCTGGTGGATGAGGCCTGTGCCGCCGCCCGCATCCGCGCCGAGCGGGAGGGCATCCGGGACCCGGAACTGACGCGGGAGGAGATCGCCCGTGTGGTGGCGCAGGCCAGCGGCGTCCCCGCCGAGCGGGTGGGGGAGAAGGAGCGGGAGCGGCTCGACCGTCTGGAAGAGCGTCTCAACGCGGAGATCGTCGGCCAGCAGAAAGCGGTGGCGGCGGTGGCCGGTGCCATCCGGCGCAGCCGCACCGGGCTGGGGGAGCCGGGGCGGCCCATCGGGGCGCTGCTCTTTCTGGGACCCACCGGCGTGGGAAAGACGGCTCTTGCCAAAGCGCTGGCCCGCAGCTGGTTCGGCAGTGAGAAAGCCCTGCTCAAGTTCGATATGTCGGAATATCAGGAGCAGCACACCACGGCCCGGCTGCTGGGTGCGCCGCCGGGCTATCTCGGCCACGATGAGGGCGGGCAGCTGACCGAGGCCGTCCGCCGCCGTCCTTACAGCGTCGTGCTGTTTGACGAGATCGAAAAGGCGCACCCGGACATCCAGAACATCCTGCTGCAAATTCTGGAGGACGGCCAGCTCACCGATGCCATGGGCCGCAAGGCGGATTTCCGCAACACCATCGTGCTGCTGACGTCCAATCTGGGCGCGCGCTTTCTGGCGGGGCAGAACGCGCCGCTGGGCTTTGCGGCGGGCAGCGAGGCCGTGTTCGAAAAGCAGTCGGCACAGGCCATTGAAGAGGCGAAAAAGTGGTTCCGGCCGGAGCTGGTCGGGCGGCTGGATGAGCTGATCGTCTTCCGCCCGCTGGCCGAGGACAGCCTGTGTGCCATCGCCGAAAAGCTGCTGGGCCAGCTGGAAGAGCGGGCGGCCCACAGCGGCTATCAGCTGAGCCATACGTCCCGCGTGGGCCCGGTGCTGGCGGCGCGGGCGCGTTCGCCCTATGGGGCGCGCGAACTGCGGCGGCAGGTGGACCGCGCCGTCGAACAGGCCCTGGCCGACCAGATCGCCGCCGGTGCCGCCCACACCGGTCAGCACTGGACGGCCGACTGCACAGCCGATGGGCAGGTGACGCTGCTCCAAACGGAAACAGCAGCCGTGGGGCAGACCACCGGCTGACGACCCGCTGCTCTGCCGAAAGACCCCTTGAAACTCCTGCGATTTCTGTTATCATAGAGGTAATCGAAATTATAGGAGGACGCCATGCGCACCTTATTTTTACTGAATCCCGCTGCGGGCAAACAGGACTGTACGGCCCAGCTCATTCCGCAGATCGAAGCCGCTGCCCGGCGGGCGGGCCTTGCCCCGGAAGAGGTCACGATCCACGTCACCGAATACGCTGGGCACGCGCGGAAACTGGCCCGCGCAGCGGCACAGCAGGCCGCAGCGGAGGGCGTGCCCCTCCGCATCTATACCGCCGGAGGCGACGGCACCTTTATGGAGGCTATGACCGGGGTGCAGGGCATCCCCGGCGCAGCGGTCGGATGCCTGCCCTACGGCAGCGGCAACGATTTTCTGCGCACTTACGGCACAAAGGAAGAGTTTGCGGACTTGGACGCACAGCTGGCAGGCGGGGAAGTGACCATCGACCTGCTCCAGACGAACCTGGGTCTGTCCGCCACCATCTGCGCGGCGGGCCTGGACGCCCAGGTGGCCTATGGCATCCCGAAATTCCGGCGCATCCCGCTGTGCGGCGGAGAGGCGGCATATCTGCTCTCCATCGTGGAGCAGCTGTGCGGCCGCATCGGCCGGACGCTGACCTTCACCATCGACGAAGAAACCCTGACCGTGGACTGCCTGATGTGCGCCATCTGCAACGGCAAGGCGTATGGCGGCGGCTTCCTGGCCGGGCCAGAGGCGGTGCCCGACGACGGCTGGCTGGATGTCTTCATCGTCCGCAAAGTCGGGCGGCTGACCATTGCCAAGCTGCTGAGCATGTACAAAAACGGACGCCACTTCGTGAACGGCCAGCTGACTGAGGCGGCAAAACCGTATTTCATCTACCGCCGCGCAAAGCGTGTGTCGCTCCGCCCGTCAGATGGGCGCGGGCCCATCGTGGCCACGGCGGACGGCGAGTGCGCCCCCTGCGGCGAAGTGACGGCAGTGCTTCAGCCGCTGGCAGGCCGCATCCTGCTGCCGAAGCCTGCCTATGAGCGGTTCTGTGCAGCGCGCAGCACACCGGCCGATGTGACAGAATGACTGCAAAGATCCCTGTGCGGGAGTCCATTCCGCACAGGGATTTTTACGTGGTGCGGAGGGATTTTGGAATCGTCATAAATATTTAACAAAAAAAGTTCTGAAACCTCTTGATTTTTGCGGGCAAGATGAGTACAATACACTTAGCACTCAGAGAAAAGGAGTGCTAAACAACCGGAAGCCGGTAAACCAGAGCCTCCGGGCACAACGATGTTTTCATTTTATTTTTATAATAGGAGGGCAAGAACTATGAAGATCATTCCTCTTGCAGACCGTGTTGTTATCAAGACTGTTGAGGTCGAGGAGACCACCAAGGGCGGCCTCATCCTGACCGGCAGCGCAAAAGAAAAGCCCCAGGTGTGCGAGGTCATCGCAGTCGGCCCCGGCGGCGTCGTGGACGGCAAGGAAGTCAAGATGACCGTGAAGGTCGGCGACAAGGTCCTCACCAGCAAGTATTCCGGCACCGAAGTGAAGGTGGATGGCGAGGAGTGCACCATCGTCCGTCAGGGCGATATCCTGGCCGTTGTGGAAGACTGAGTTTCCCCCTCTACTGTAAGAAATTGAGCTTTTGAAGGAGCGATTGGATTATGGCTAAACAGATCAAGCAGGGCGAGGACGCCCGCAAGGCACTGTGCGCTGGCATTGACACGCTGGCAAATACGGTTAAGATCACCCTGGGCCCCAAGGGCCGCAACGTGGTGCTGAGCAAGAAGTTCGGCGCCCCCGTCATCACCAACGACGGTGTGACCATCGCCAAGGAGATCGAGCTGAAGGACGAGTTTGAGAACATGGGCGCGCAGCTGGTGCGTGAGGTCGCAACCAAGACCAACGACGCAGCAGGCGACGGCACCACCACCGCAACCGTTCTGGCACAGGCAATGGTCACCGAGGGTATGAAGAACGTCACCGCCGGTGCAAACCCGATGGACATCCGCCGCGGTATGAGCAAGGCAGTCAACACCGCCGTTGAGACCATCAAGGCCCACAGCCAGAAGGTCAAGGATGCCAACGACATCGCACGTGTCGGCACCATTTCTGCAGGTGACCCGGAGATCGGCCGCCTGATCGCAGAGGCCATGGAAAAGGTCACTTCCGACGGCGTCATCACCATCGAGGAGAACAAGACCACCGCTGAGACCTACAACGAGATCGTCGAAGGCATGCAGTTCGACCGCGGCTATCTGACCCCGTATATGGTCACCGATACCGACAAGATGGTCGCCGACCTGGACAACGCCGCCATCCTCATCACCGATAAAAAGATCAGCGTCATTCAGGATCTGGTCCCCCTGCTGGAGCAGGTCATGCAGAACGGCATGAAGCTGCTGATCGTGGCTGAGGACATCGAGGGCGAGGCTC